>TARA_R110000796_G_scaffold46596_2_pt1 | contig 66285 bp, 71 predicted proteins | sample TARA_R110000796 | Tara Oceans TARA_R110000796 (sample SAMEA4397815) | marine metagenome | biome: Polar Biome; feature: [SRF] surface water layer (ENVO:00010504); material: water (ENVO:00002006), including particulate matter (ENVO:01000060) such as... | depth 5 m
ATTTCGATACTATTTCGCTATTGGTCAACAAAAATTATTCACATGAAAAATATTCTGATACCCACGGATTTTTCCGATAATGCCTATAAGGCTATTTCCTATGCAGTTCATTTGCTTAAAGAGGAGAATTGTACCTTTCATTTGTTGCATACCTATACTCCCGCCATTTATCAGTCCGAATATTTATTGCACAGTCCGGGACAATTGGGGTTAGGTGACATTTATCGTACAGATTCCGAAACAAAATTGGAAGATCTAAAACAAAAGGTCATTTCTGAATTCAATAACCCAAAACATCATTTTAAAACCTATAGTGCCTTCAGTGTTCTTATGGAGGCTATTGATGAACTGGTAGAAAGTAAAAAAATAGACCTTTTAATTATGGGAACCCAAGGGGCTACTGGGGCAAAAGAAATATTTTTGGGCAGCAGTACCGTACATACCATTAAAAGGGCAAAATGCCCTGTATTGGCAATCCCCTTCGATTTTGATGTGAAAATGCCCACGAAAATTCTATTTCCAACCGATTATGAAATAGACTACAATTATGAATTGATAAAGCAGGTATTGTTTATAGCCAAGGTACATAAATCAACTTTGGATATTATGCATGTACGATCCAGTTATGAGCTCAACGAGGAGCAGAAAAAGAACAAAAGCAAATTACACCATTTACTTGCGGAAACTAAACATAAGTTTCATGAATTGCCGGATCAAGGGATTATAGAAGCCATTAATAGTATTCAATCCGAGTTGAAGCCCCAAATGTTGGTGATGGTAAAGAACAAGCACAGTTTTTTGGAGAATCTATTTTTAAAACCTGTAATAAATCAAATTGGTTTTCATTCAAGTATCCCTTTTATGGTTTTGCCTTATCACTTATTGGGGTAGACAAATTATGAACTGCTAATAAGCTTTACTACTTCCCTAGGACTATGGACAGGTTTCTTTCTTAAGTAAATCTATTCCCAATTTTACAACAAAAAGTAACGTTTCCGTGAAAAGGGGTGACAACCATAGTTTGTGCAACTAGTTTTATAATAACTTTTTATAACTTTTGACGTAAGTTTTTTATTGAAAATCCTACTTTTGTTTTCTAACAAGTATTATAGAAGGTTTTTATTATGGCAGATAAAGTAGAGCGTTTAAAAACGTTGATTATTGGTTCGGGACCTGCAGGCTATACTGCAGCTATATATGCATCTAGGGCAGATCTAAAGCCGGTGTTGTATACGGGAATGGAACCTGGTGGACAGTTGACCACAACAACAGAGGTAGATAACTTTCCTGGATACCCAGATGGAGTTGACGGACCTACAATGATGATGCAATTACAGAAACAGGCCGAAAGATTTGGTACTGAGGTACGTATAGGTATGGCTACCGCTGTTGATTTTAGCGATGAAGTAGGTGGAATACACAAGGTTACCATAGACGACAGTAAGGTTATAGAAGCGGAAACCGTAATTATTTCCACGGGTGCTACGGCAAAATATTTAGGTATCCCTAGCGAACAAAAACTTCGTGGAGGTGGTGTATCTGCATGTGCAGTATGTGATGGTTTCTTTTATAAAGGACAGGAAGTAGCTATTGTAGGGGCAGGGGATACTGCTGCTGAAGAGGCTTCTTATTTGGCCAATATATGTAAAAAAGTTACAATGTTGGTACGAAGGGACGAAATGCGTGCTTCTAAGGCTATGCAACATAGGGTAAACAGCTTGGACAATATAGAAATTCGTTATAACACGGAAGTGGATACCGTTTTGGGCGATCAGGTAGTGGAAGGTTTAAGAATGGTGAACAATATTACCGGTGAAAAAGAGGACATTGCAATTACAGGATTGTTCATTGCTATTGGCCATAAACCAAATACCGATATTTTTAAGGGGCAACTGGAAATGGATGAAACGGGTTATTTAATTACCCAAGGCAAAACTACCAAAACTAGTAAGCCAGGGGTATTTGCCAGTGGGGATGTCCAAGACAAGGAATATAGGCAGGCTGTTACGGCTGCCGGTACCGGCTGTATGGCGGCACTTGATGCGGAACGATATTTGGCGACTATAGAAAGCCATCAAGAAGTTTCGTCTTAGGCGATATTAGAATCAGGATGCCTTAAATTTAATGCAACATTTGAATTAAGGGCTATTTGAAACGATCTGTACTAGGAACCTACGTTCCAGGTGCAGATCGTTTTTTTAGTCATGGAGTGTAAATTTGTTATACTTTACTGGAAAGTCAAACTAGGACCTAAACCTAGTTTAGACGTTTATAGTTTTCAGAATTTATTCGATTCCCATCCGCATCAATAAAGATCTGGCTGTATTTGTCGCCCTCCAATTTGAGTTCCATATGCCATTCCATATTTTCATTGGCAACTTTCCTCATGGATGCTGACATATATTCCAATTTTTCGGTCAGGGTACTGTCTGTGGCCTTATAAGAGCCATAACCGAACCATTCAATGGAATCTGTAGGGACATATCGGGTCCACATTACCTTTCCATTATAAAACATTTTAATTTGACGGTAGCCATCTGTTGGAGGTATTGTTTTTACAACATCGTTACCATCGTAATTGTTAAAGCTTACTAATTCCCAAGTACCCTCCAAGGTGTTGGGGTTTTGAATTTTTGTGGATGCCATTTCGGTCGCGGATACCAAAAACAACATCAAGAAAACTATTCCAAGTATTTTTTTCATGGCGATTTCATTTATGAGTTTAGATACTTATAAGTTACGACTTTTTTGGAATATTAACATATGAAACTGAGAATATGTTAAAAAAATCTTATCAAAAGGAATTAAATAATAGCAGTTTATAGTCTTGATTTTGTGATAAAAACTTTGAGAAGTAGGGCTATTATTGTATAAATCACATTTCGTCTGGTCAATGTTTGATTTTTATGATTTTTTTATCACTTTTAGCTCAGATTAATAAAAACAAACTAATATGATACAAAAACTATTGTTGTTGTGCACTTTCATGCTCACTTGGCATGGCTTTGCACAAAATGTTTCCGGTAACGTAAAAGATGAAAGTGGTATGCCACTTCCAGGGGTTACCGTTTTAATTGTTGGGACCAACACAGGTACCACCACTGACTTTGATGGTAATTTTATAATTGCCGCCAAGCAGGGCGATATTGTGCGCTTTTCGTACTTAGGCATGAAATCGCAGGATATCACGGTTAGATCAAATGCCGAATTAAGTATTGTCTTATCTGAAGACGCCAGTGCTTTGGACGAAGTAGTGGTCACGGCTTTTGGTGTGGAGAAGAAACAAAAATCCTTGGGATACTCCGTAACCCAGGTTAACACTGAAGACCTAAACCTGGCGGGGCAATCAAACCCTATGGAGAGTTTGCAAGGTAGGGTTGCCGGGGTTCAAATCAATAGAACATCTGGATCTTCAGGTGGCGGTGTGGATATCTTGATTAGGGGTATTACTTCCGTTAATCCAAGTAGGAGCAATCAACCTTTAATTGTTGTTGACGGGATAGCCCTGAACAACGATACTTTTTCCGGGGAAGTCAGGCCCAGTGCAGGGTCCAATTCCGCTAGTAGTTCCGAACAATTTGCCTTTTCCAACAGGGCTGGGGATATCAACCCTGAGGACATTGAAAGTTTCAACGTGCTAAAAGGAGCTGCCGCAACCGCACTTTACGGAGTAAGGGCGTCCAACGGTGCCATTATCATTACTACAAAAAAAGGTAAACAAGGGAAGGCCAAAATTAATGTAACGGCTTCAACAACATTTAGGGATATACAAACAACACCTTCCTTACAAACTACTTATAGGGAAGGGTTTAGTGGTGCTCCTAGGACACTATACGACCCAGATTCCGAAACCGGTTTCAATAGGGTTCAGAATGCTACCTCTTTTTATAGCTGGGGACCCAGATATTCTGATGATTCCTATACGCTGTCCAACGGAACAGTGGTGGATTTGACAGGAGATAAATTTTACAGTCCTTACGATATTTTTAGAACCGGCTTTAATTCCCAAGTAAACGTAAGTATTAGTGGAGCCAATGAAAAATTGGATTACTTCTTGTCCATGGGAAAAGACCAAGAAGACGGGGTTCTTCCAAACACGGATTATGGCAAGAATAATTTTAGGTTTAAGGCAGGATATAAGATTTCTGATCAATTGACATTAAATTCCTCTATCGCCTATACTAAATCTGGAGGACGCAGGGCCAATGGAGGGGATAAATCCGTTATGAGTGCCCTTTCCTATTTTTCAGGGACTTTTCCTATAAATGACTATATGAATGCCGATGGTACAGAAAGGGATTATTCTTTTGGGATAATTGACAACCCTAGGTATTTAATGGAAACAAGTAGCCTAATAGATGATGTAAATAGATGGATAGGAAATGCTACTCTAAATTGGAGTCCTAAGGAATGGGTAAATGTTACCTACGCTGCCCAAATAGATAATTATTCTGACCAAAGAAATAGATATGTTGGTGCAGACCTAGATGGGGGTTCACAGGTTGGCGGCTTTATCTTAAATCAAAACATCAATTTTACAGGTTTGGAATCCAACCTTTTGGTTGCATTTACCAAGGATTGGTCGGACGATTTTACCACAGACCTAACATTGGGACATCAGATTTCCGATTCCAAAAGGGAGTATGCCCAAGCTAGGGGAGAAGGTCTGAACGTGCCAGGTATTAACGAAATAGGGAACACCATTAATTATTTTCTGGACAACAGTGTTACACAATTACGTAACGTTGGTGCCTTTGGAGAATTGAAATTGGGATACAAAGACAAATTGTTCTTGACCGTTACAGGTAGGAATGACTGGTTGTCTACATTGCCCAAAGAAAATAGATCGTTCTTTTATCCATCCGCCAGTTTGGCCTATGATGTTTCCGATGTATTTGGAGACAATGATGTCTTTACTTTTGGTAAACTTAGGGCTTCCTGGGCCGAGGTAGGTAAAGGACCCGGTTTTGGCGATGTTGGCCAGTATTTTGTAGTGGATGGGGACTTTCCGTTTGGTAGCGCCGGTGGATATAGAAGAAGTACCTTATTGGGAGATTTGGATATAGTTCCGGAACGTAACCAATCTACCGAATTTGGTGCGGACCTTAGATTTATGAAAGATAGGATCAGATTGGATTATGCCTACTACAAAACACGTGTTAAAGATCAGATATTCACTGTTGGAACCGCTTATTCTTCTGGGCTTTCAGGAATTACTAGGAATGCAGGGGACTACGAGGTTTTTGGACATGAATTGTTGGTTAGTGCGGACATTATTAGAAGCAAGGATTTTAGATGGGAATTAATTCTTAACTGGTCTACCAGTGAAGGAAAGGTTTTGGAAATTCCAGAGGATATTGAGTCTATTATTTTTGCGGATTCAGGGTTTGCCGGAATTACTTCGGAAATTAGGGCCGGAGACAAAATGGGGAATCTTTATGGATATAAATGGAGATACGAAGATGGTCAAAGGTATTTGGATGCCGATGGATTTCCAGAAATTGTATTGGATGAAAGGGTGAAGGTTGGAAATGCCTTTCCGGACTTCATTTCTTCCTTGGGCAGTAATTTCAAATGGAAGGGAATAGGATTCAATTTCTTATTGGAATATAAGGAAGGTGGGGATCTTTATGATTCCGGTCTTAGAAATTCTATTAGAAATGGTAATCCTTTGAGTACTTTGGTAAGGGATGAAGAGGTAGTCTTGGAAGGAGTAATGGACAATGGTAGTGGAGGTTATACTACTAACACCACACCAGCTTTAATTGATCAGAATTATTATAGAAATTCAAATGTCTATAACAGGGCGGCTGAAGTATTGGTACAGGATGCATCTTGGGTTAAATTGCGCAATGTTAGTTTGTCCTATGACATGGACAATAAATTTACCAGGGACCTTAAAATGGAGAAGCTAAGCCTTTCTGTTAGTGCATCCAATATTCTTGTATGGACCCCATTTGATGGTTATGACCCAGAAGGAAACCAGTATAGTGCTGGTAGCAACGTTTACGGTTTTACAGGACTTAGCGTTCCGTTGAGCCAAAGCTACTCTTTCGGTCTAAATATTTCATTCTAAATATGATAAACATGAAAAACAATATTATAAAAACAGGAATTTTATCACTTCTATTAGTTGCGCAGGTTTCGTGTAGTGATGATTATTTTGATGTAAATACTCCTTCCAATACAGCAACCTTGGAGGAGTTGAGAATGCAGGATCTAATGGCACCAGTAATTCATAGCACCATGGAAGGGCAGCGATCTGCCGAATTGGCATTTGGAAATTATGTGCAGAACTTTGTATCTACCGGGGGTGGAGCTGCAGGACAAACAGAAGCAAGTGGCTTATGGAGTCAGGTATACCTTTATATTTTGCCTAATCTTAAGGCAATTAAGGAGAAGGCTGCAGAGGCCAACGCTACGCATATTGGCGCTATATCGGATATTCTTACTGCCATTAATCTTGGAATAGCTACCGATACCTGGGATAATATACCCTATTCGGATGCTACGGACGGCCCGAACAATAATTTTCCAACCTTCGATACCCAAGAATCGATATACACGGAAATATTCACGCTTCTAAATTCGGCCATCACTGCCTTGGAAGGTACTGATAACTCAGGTTTTAACTTGGGAAGCTCGGACCTTATCTACGGAGGTGATTCCGATCAGTGGTTAAGGGCTGCCTACACCATTAAAGCGAGATATCAGTTGCATTTGGTAAATAAAGGTACAGTTACTGCCAATGAGGTTTTAACTTCAATCGCCAACGGTTTTACATCAAATGACGATAATTTTGAGATGCACTATAATGAGAAGAATATCAACCCTTGGTATTCCGTAGAAATATTGGCCAGGTCTACAGGTAACCTTAGCAACGATATTGCCAGTCAGTTGGTAAGTTCTATGAACGGGGATTATTACCCATTTGAAAGCGCAGCTCTTACCATAGATCCAAGACTGCCTTTGTTCGCCGAAAATGGGGACGAAGCGGAGTGGAAAGGTTTTGTGAGCGGTGGAGAGGGCGTAGCTCCTGATGGTAGCGATGCCAATACCCGTTTTAAAACGGATGGATACTACACCAGTATAGATTCGCCTCTATTGTTGATCAGTTATGCAGAAGCCAAATTTATTGAGGCGGAGGCTGCTTTTTTGGCCAACGGAGGCAACACCACAAGCACCGGATCTAGTTCCGAGGCCTACACCGCCTATTTGGAAGGTATACAGGCCAGTATGGATATGTATGATGTGGATGGCTCCGATTATTTGGCCGATGGGGCCATTGCCGTGGGTGAAGCAGGACTAATGTTGCACCATATTATGAAGGAAAAATACATTAATAACTTTTTAAATCCAGAGACTTTTGTGGATTATAGAAGATATGATTTTTCTGCCGATGTTTTCACGGGTCTACAAATAAGATTGGAGGAAGCAAGTGATGACAGCGAATATTTTGGACAGTGGTTTAGAAGGGCCATTTATCCTTCAACCGAGTTGAATAGAAATGAGGCCAATGTTGTGGCAAACCAACAATCCCCGGTTACCCCAGTATGGTGGGATAATTAATTTTAAAAGAGGGAACAGTTAAAGAGAACGGCCATCCAATAGGATGGCCGTTTTGTTTTATAAATATGAATTGATAAGATTACATAATAAAAGGATATCCTCCTTTTTATGATGGGCACTTATTACAATTCTGCTCATAAGGAATGAATCCTCATCTGGATAACGAAAACTGGTCACCAAAACATTTTGCCGCTCCAGGTAGCTGACAAGCTTTTCATCTGTAAAGCTGAAGGTAGGGTGACCCTCCATGAATTTAAATCTATCCAAAGTTTTAACATTGGACATAAATAAGGTTATATTATGGATCAAGGCTTCTCTTTTTTTAAGAAAGAGTGTCTTTCCGTCCATAAGACACGCCACTGCTGCGGGTGCTGCCGGACTTGCCCCTCCAAAAAAGGGAGTGTCCATGAACTGCTCAATTCTTTTTTCAGTTCCAAAAATAGACCCTGCCTGAATCCCGAACCCTTTTCCCAAGGAACAACAAACAATAAGTTCCTTAGGGTTTAATGCCCTCAGCCTACTAAAAACTCCACCGCCATTTTCACCTATAATTCCAATTCCATGGGAATCGTCTACCACCAGAATTATCTTTTCCAAAGGCAGTGTTCTTAATCCCTCAAAATCGGGATAATTGGCCCCAGAAAAATCAATGGCATCCAAAAATACCACTGGAGTAGTTTCCTGATTAGTTTCCAAATGGGATCTAACGGCTATGTTCAAGGCCGTGAAAGTGATGTATGGTTTCAGCTTTGTTGATGGAGTTGGGGAATAGAGGGCAGAATGGGTATTGGGGGCATAGAACAGTCTATGCTCCTTGGTATCCATGGTTTGTCTCACCAATTGTCCTGCCAAATATCCGGAAGATAAAGTGGCACTGGACTCACACCCTACCAATTGGCATAAAAACTGTTCTGCTTTTTCATAAACGGAAAGGCGTACATTGGATTTTCTGGATGCACCATAATTGGTGCCGTATTTCCTGATATTGGAAATAAAGATTTCTTGAAAAGCTTCGTCGGTCTGCAACCCCAAATAGGAAGTACCGCCAAAATACAAAAATTTCTTTTGGTCCAACTCCAGTTCCCTACCTGGGAACCCATCGGTATAAATAGTCATTAACGTAAACTTATTCCGCTCCCACCGGAGGTAGGAAAGATTACCTTGCCGTTATCCTGAATGATCACCCCGTCCGCAATGTCTTCTTTTAACAACATGGCGCCGTCCATATCCACATAATCCAATTGTGGAATTAGTTGGGCAATGGCCGATATACCAACAGTGGATTCGGTCATACATCCCACCATTACTTGTAGATTTAATTCCTTGGCCCTTTTGATCATTCTTCTAGCTGGGGTAAGGCCGCCACATTTTGTCAATTTTATATTGATTCCGTTAAAATGAAGCGCGCATTTCTCCACATCACTTTCCACTATACAGCTTTCATCGGCTATTATTGGCAGAACGCTTTGGTGCATCACTGCTTCCATACCTGTCCAATCATTCGCTTTAAGCGGTTGTTCCAGAAACTCCACGCCCAAATCCTTCAATAAAGGTGCATTGGCAATGGTTTCCTCTGCCGTCCATGCACAATTGGCATCTACCCTAAAAATGGCATCGGTGTGTTTACGCAGCTCCCTTACTATCTCCACATCTTTATCGGTACCTAGTTTAATTTTATATATGGGCCAGGGCATTTCTTTCATTTTGTCCACCATTTTTTCAATGGTATCCAGTCCAATAGTGTAATTGGTTATGGGATAGCTACTGTTATCCGTATTCCATATTTCATATAATGGTTTGCCCAGTATTTTTCCATATAGGTCGTTGGCTGCAAGATCCAATGCGCAGATAGCAAAATTGCTCAAGTTTTTGGATACCAAGAACGCATGGAATGCTTCCGGTTCCCTAAATTGGAAACCTTCTATTTCCTCCTTCACCTTTTCAATCTCCGCCTGCATGGTTTCGAAGGTTATTTTATAGTAGGGATTGGAGGTAGCCTCCCCATAGCCCGTTTTACCGTCCAGTTCCAGGGCAACGATCATTGAATCTTGAAAATCATGGGATTCCCTGGAAATACTGAATGTGTGTTTTAACGGAAGTACATATTTTTTGATCTTTATTTTCATAACAAATTTTATGGAACGAATATAAAGAAAGATGATGTATTGGAAAATGAAAACCCACTGAAATCTCAATGGGTTTTACAAATTTTAGGACAGTTGATTTCTTGTTAATGATTGGTCCGACCTTTATAATGCACTGACACTTCCGGAGCTCGATTTTTGATGTTCTACTTTGGCATTTCCGGTATAGCGGATTTCTCCTCCGCTACTGGCTTTTGCAATTAAGGATTCGGATGCATTTACGGTAATTCCGGCCCCACTACTGGCACTGGCACTACAATTGGCTGAGCTTAAATTTTCAGCTTTTATTCCTGAGCCACTACTGGCACTGCCATTAAATGTTTCTGTTTCTCCGGCTACTCTAATATGGGCGCCACTACTGGATTCCGCTATTACATTGTATGCCTTGAGTTCCTCAATTTGAAGATTGGAACCACTACTGGAACTCAATTCAATGTTTTCTGCCTCTATGGTATTTTTGGTACTAAGTGCTGCACCACTGGAAGTTTCCAAGGCTGTAATGACAGGTAGGGTAACATATATACTTTTGGTAGCCCTACCGATATTTTCAATGGCATGAATCCTCAAGGTTCCATTTTTAATATCGGTCCCGATTAAGCCTATAATATTTTCGTCGGCCTCTACAATGATTTCAAATTCATTGCCCTGGGTGACATAAGCGTCCAGACCTTCGGATACTGAAATAGCAGTGAAATCTGAAGTCACCCTACGCTTCTCTTCTTCAACGATTCCATTTCCTTTTTTGCCAGGTCCGATGTTGATATCAAAACCGCATGAAGAAAATAGGATTGCCAAGATTAGTGTGATGGTAATTCTTGCTAGTGTTGTCATGATTGTTGTTTTTTGAGTCTTGTAATAAACTCTTGGGGGGGCTGAGTATTTCAAGGATTGATTAATGTTACTGTTTTATGATATGTTTAAAATTATTATTTAGGTTTCTTTGGCCACATTATAAATTACCGAGTTGTTAAAAGAGCCTACTGAACAGTATCCTTTTTTAAATCGGTACTTTTGGTTTCGTTGGTTTTAAACTGTACGCCCTTGTCGTCTATTTTTAGTTTAAAATTGTCCCCGTTACCTTTTATATCAATATCCACCCCATCTTCATTAATTATAATTTTGCCATTATTGTCCTCATCGACTTCTTGAATTTCTGGACAGTTTTCACATTTTAATTCACCATCCTTATTCATCATCCAAGTATACTTCGTTATTTCACAACCGTTCATATTCTGGTCATTATTGGCCCTGATTGTCCAACAGTTTTCAGGGGATTTTCCGAATTCGACTTTGGTTCCCATTGGGAGGTATATATAAACCCTTACGTCTTGATCTCTAAACTTATTCTCTCTACCAGTAGATAAATAATCATCTAAGAGAATGGTATTGCCTTGGACCATATAACTGTAGTTGATCTTATCAGCTGTCTCTGTTGCATTTTTAAAGGAATTCCCATTGGCATTTTTCCTCACTTCAATGCGCGCAATTGAATCGTGCGACATTTTTATGTACATACGGAAATCGCGTGAAATAAGAATTTCCTCCCCATTTTCGGTATAGTCCAATACTATCCCATTAATTCGCATGTTATTTTCCTGTTTGTCCCTGTCCGTTGACCTTAAGTTTATTTTAATCGGTTCCGAAGCCTGGGCGAAAACCAGTTCATTTTCAGTAGCTACATTACCCGAGTAAGCGTGGGCTGCGGCTTGGTGTATACCAAAAACGGTCAATAAGATTATAGAGATCAGCCACAACCCCAACAGGGTAAATTTTACGATATTGCCTATAGACTTTAAATTGTTCACCAAAATCTTAAGGCCTAGGTACATTAGGAAGAAAAAGGGAATTCCGATAGCGAAAAATGCGAGTATTGAAACCACCCATACCGGAGTACTGGTAGAGTTGACAAGATTATAAAAGTCCACTCCGGGCAGATGTATTATGTCCAAAATACCTACGGTAAAAAGGCCTATCAATAGAGCAACTATTCCTGCAGCTCCAATAACAATTAAAATTATTCCGATAAATTTACCAATGATCTTAAAAAAGAACATAATAATATCCGCTATGGCATTGAAGAAACCACGGCTACCATTTTTCACCCTGTTTCCCATTTTTTCATAGTCCACGTTTTTAACCTTTTCCGCTACATCGTCAAAACCTTCCTTTACTTTTTTTTCAATATTGCTGATGTTTACGGCTTCACCGCGCATATCCAACTTCTGGGCCGTAGTCACGGCCTCCGGAATCAGAATCCACAGGAGAATATAGATAAATACAAATCCTCCCCAACTAAATATGGTCAGTAGAATCCACAATAGTCTAACCCATAGGGCATCTAATCCAAAATAGTGTCCCAGACCGGCAGAAACACCCCCTATATACTTATTGTCTATGTCCCTGTATAATTTTCTTACCCTGCCCGATTTTTTCGTTGACTGGGGTTGGTCTTCAAAAATGTCCTCATCGACCATGTAATCCTCGGGTTGTCCCATTATTCCAATGACCTCGTCCACTTCCTTCTCGGTAATTACCTGTCTTTCATTCTCCATTTTTTCATGGAACAATTCGGCAATTCTGGCCTCGATATCCGCTATGATCTCTTCGCTACCATTGGTATTGGCAAAGGAACGCTTTATGGCCTCTAAATACCGTTGTAATTTAGTGTAGGCTACTTCATCTATGTGAAAGAATAAATTGGCCAGATTTATATTTATTGTCTTGTTCATTTTTTAACTATTTTTTGTTTTGGTAACAAGGTTTGTTGCATTTCTTAGTTCATCCCAGGTGGTATCCAATTCCTTTAGGAATAGTTTTCCCGTTTCTGTTAGTGTATAATACTTTCTTGGGGGACCTGAAGTGGATTCTTCCCAACGATAGTTGAGCAATCCTGCATTTTTTAGTCTTGTGAGCAACGGATAAATAGTACCCTCTACCACCAGCATTTTAGCATCCTTTAGGGTGTCCAGGATTTCGGAGGTATACTTGTCCTCTCCATTGAGAATGGAAAGTATGCAGTACTCCAAGACTCCCTTGCGCATTTGCGCTTTTGTGTTTTCAATATTCATAATTTCATGATTATAATAATTTTACTGTTCGTTTTTTTTGATGATCGCATTGTAGCATTTTAATTTGATTGATGAATAAACTCTGGAATTAGTGTGATGAGTACTAATTGTATTGTACATTATTTAATAAATGGTATGCTTATCGGATATTTAAATTCTATGCCTTCACTGGTACGAATGGTAGCCAGGATGGTATAAACTATATTTACCAAGAACAGTCCCAACTGTGCTGCTCCAGCTATTCCCAATGGCCAAAGCAATTTTCCCAATTGGAACGGATGAAAGTCAAAATCGAAATTAAGACCGTTGAATTCGTTAAGATTGGCAAAGTTGAAATTACCCAATTGAAATATTTCCGGTAAAATCCCTATAAAAAAGGGAATAGTGAAAATACCTATGATGATGGAATATAATAGTAGACTTATTTGAAAGTTCAAAGCTTGTTTGCCATTTTGGTCCACGAAGTCATGCTCCTTTTTATTCGCTGTCCAAAGTATCAAGGGTAGTAGGAAATTCCCAAAAGGGATAAAATATTTGGAAAAGGTGGAGGCGTGTATTATTGCTGCCAAATTTTTTTCGTGTTTGCTAATTGTTTCGGTCATTGTTATATAATTAGTGTTCCCCAGGTAGCTATATCTACTTTATTGTTGGTCTAGGTTAGAACAGTTTCTGATAGCAGCCAAAACTATATTTCTATGTTAAACCGGGCTATTATTATAGACTGTTCTTATTAAACCTAATAACTTCTTATGCAAATATATATCTAAAAGAAGGTACTATGCAAAACAAAGTACTAAAAATTAACAATTTATTAACGATTGTAGGTTCGTACATTTTATATACTTTTGATTTAAATTAAACGACACTTATGGCTTCCGATGCAAGTAAAATTAACATATTCAGCTTCTTTAAACTCCCGGCCGTATGGTGGACAGGGGTACGATTAAGATACATTGATGAAAAAAAGGCAATAGTAACCGTTAGGCATAGATGGATAAATCAAAATCCGTTTAAATCCTTGTTTTGGGCAGTTCAGGGGATGGCAGCGGAGTTGACCACCGGAGCTATGGTCATGAATCAGATCAGAAAGAGTGGAAGAAATATTTCCATGCTGGTAGCCAATAACAATGCTAATTTTTCAAAAAAGGCAACAGGTAAAATTACATTTACCTGTGAGGAGGGCCACCTTATAGCGGATGCCATTAAAAAAACCATAGAAACCGGAGAGGGACAGACTATTTGGATGAAATCGGTTGGGGTCAACGAAGAAGGTATTGTAGTTTCTACATTTAATTTTGAATGGACACTTAAAATGAAGGGGTAAGGTGCCAATTGTATAAAGTATCAATTAATCAATGTACCAATGTACCAATATAACAATGTAACAATGGATCAATGTTCCAATTCCCAATAACTAATGGACCATTGTAACAAATCTGTTTTTTTTGATACTTATAGTCTGAACAAAAAGATTAGGTTTATAGCACATACCACCAAATTAACTAACTAATAATATTTGATTTTGATACAGATTTGTTCTAGCTAAGAGACTCCGATAATGTTCTAATGAAAAAAACAGTATTTGAAATAACTAAAATGGATTGTCCTTCGGAGGAAAACCTTATCCGAATGAAATTAGATGGAATTCCCGGTATAGAACATCTCGACTTTGACATTCCGAATCGAAAATTGGCCGTTTTTCATGATGGACAAGCTGACCAAATTGAGACATTAATACTCGAACTAAATTTAGGTGGGCAAAAATTAAAGACCGAAGAAACTGCCCAAACACAGTTTGCAGAAAATTCAAATCAAAAAAAGTTACTGTGGACAGTTCTTTCCATAAACTTTCTTTTTTTTATTATCGAAATGACAACAGGATTAATTTCCAAATCCATGGGACTTGTTGCTGATAGTTTGGACATGCTTGCAGACTCATTTGTTTATGGAATTAGTCTTTTTGCTGTGGGCGGTACTTTAATACGAAAAAGACGAATTGCCAAACTTGCCGGTTATTTTCAAATTTTACTTGCGGTTATGGGATTTGGCGAAGTTTTGAGACGTTTTTTCGGAGCAGAACAACTTCCAAATTTCACGACAATGATAATGGTTTCGGTTTTTGCTTTAATTGCAAACGGAATTTGTCTTTACTTACTTCAAAAATCTAAAAGTAAAGAAGAAGCACATATGAAAGCAAGTATGATTTTTACTTCAAATGATGTAATTATCAATTTAGGCGTTATTGTAGCCGGATTTTTGGTTAATGTGCTAAACTCCAACAAACCCGACTTGATTATCGGAACTATTGTTTTTATTTTGGTAATACAAGGCGCAAGACGAATATTAAAACTCTGAAATAAGTAATATAAAATAAAAAGAAGATTGATATGAACGCACACGAAATAGACTATGTAATTTACGGAGAGGAAATGCAATATGTGGAAATAGAATTGGATCCACAGGAGGCCGTGGTGGCCGAAGCAGGCAGTTTTATGATGATGGATTCCGACATTAAAATGGATACCATTTTTGGTGATGGATCCAATCAGGATACAGGGGTTCTTGGAAAACTATTCTCGGCCGGAAAGCGTTTGCTTACAGGCGAAAGCCTATTCATGACGGCATTTTTAAATATAGGTCATGGTAAAAAGCAGGTAAGCTTTGCCTCTCCTTATCCTGGAAAAATTATTCCGATAGACCTTAGTGAATTTCAAGGTAAGTTCATTTGTCAGAAAGATGCTTTTTTGTGTGCGGCAAAAGGGGTTTCCGTAGGTATTGAATTTTCAAAGAGGTTGGGTCGAGGACTATTTGGAGGTGAAGGTTTTATCATGCAAAAATTGGAGGGAGACGGAATGGCCTTTGTACATGCAGGAGGAACTACGGCAAAAAAGGTCCTCGGTCCAGGTGAAACCTTAAAAGTGGATACGGGCTGTATCATTGGCTTTACCAAGGACGTGGATTATGATATAGAATTTATTGGGGGAATCAAAAACACCATCTTTGGGGGCGAGGGACTTTTTTATGCCACCCTACGTGGCCCTGGAACAGTATATATACAATCACTGCCCTTTAGCAGATTGGCAGGTAGGGTCTTGGCATCCATTCCAAGAGGAGGAAAAGACAAAGGGGAAGGCAGTATTTTGGGTGGTCTTGGTGACCTTTTGGACGGGGATAATCGATTTTAATCAAAATATAGCCTTCTTCATTTTTCCATTACAATCTATACTTTATAATGAATTTTCAATCCTTATTTCAATTTCTTACAGAACTCAACCAAAATAACTCCAAGGAGTGGATGGATAATAACCGAAAATGGTACAAGGAGGTAAGAAAAGATTATATAGCATGGTTGGATGAACTGGATCTGGCCATTGCGGCTTTGGACAATGAATATTTTGATACTCCAGGTAAAAAGGGAATAAACCGTATTAATAATAATTTGATGTTCCATCCCAACAAACCCATCTATAAGGACCATTTTGGAGCAGGGTTGGACAAGGCGCCCAATACCGCAGACTTTTACATTGAGGTAGGTCTTGGGCAGTCCATGTTAGCCGGCGGCTTTTGGAGGCCGGATCCAAAAACCTTACGCAGTATACGCGAGGCTATTGATTACGACGGAGAGGAGTTAAAAAAAATACTTAATAAAAAATCCTTTAAGAACACTTTTGGGGAATTGGTTGTAGATGAAACACTAAAGAATGCTCCCAAGGGATTTTCCAAGGACCATCCGCATGTGGAACTGTTACGGCTTAAAACGTTTGCTGTTATGCATCCCCTTACACAAAAAGAAATATTACAAGATGATTTTAAGCAGAAGATAATCTCGGTTTATATGGAAATGCTCCCCTTTAGACGGTATTTGAACAAGGCCGTTACTGTTTGAGGTACAGTCATAGCTTGCATCATACAACTATAAATTTTGTTGGGGATATTAAATCCTATTTTTTCACCGATTACTAGCGTCTTTAAATCCCTAGCTTTGTATACAAACAAGACCTTCCAGAAATGAACAACAAAAAAGTAAGAAACATAAACAGGCAGTTATTGTCCAATAACTGGTATAAACTTGAAAAGTTAACCTTTGAATATCAGCTTGATGATGGCAGTTGGGAAACCCAATCCCGAGAGGCCTATGATCGGGGAAATGGTGCGGCCATTTTACTGTACAACAAAAAGAATAGAACGGTTATACTTACCCGACAGTTTCGGATGCCCACCTATATAAATGGCAATGACTCCGGGATGATGATAGAGGTTTGCGCCGGATTATTGGATGGTGACCATCCCGAAGACTGTATCAAAAAGGAAACCGAGGAGGAGACCGGTTATAAATTGGAGAAGGTAGAGAAAGTATTTGAATCCTATATGTCGCCCGGTTCCGTAACCGAGATCCTTTATTTCTTTATTGGATCATATGAAGAAAAAATGAAGATAGGCGAGGGGGGTGGTGCCGAGGAGGAGACAGAAAATATTGAAGTCTTGGAGTTGGACTTTGAAAAAGCTTTGGAAATGATACGTACCGGTGAAATAAAAGATGCCAAGACCATTATGTTACTGCAATACGCCAAAATTAATGGGTTATTTTCCAACAACTAATACGACCAACCCATTATGGAAACTATTCATAAGATTGCCTTTGGTGGTGGCTGCCACTGGTGTACCGAAGCCGTTTATAAGTCCTTAAAGGGGATAATAAGCGTAGAACAGGGTTTTGTAGCCTCGGATGGGGAAGAGTCGTCCTTTTCAGAGGCTGTAATAGTTAGTTATGAGCCAAGCGACATAAGTTTGGAGGATTTAATTTTGATACATCTTTATACCCATAAATCGACTTCAGACCATAGTATGCGAAATAAATACCGCTCTGCCGTTTATACTTTTGGGCCACTGGATGTTGAAAGATCTACCTTGGCACTGCAAAAATTTCAGGAGAATTTTAAAAAGCCTTTGGTGACCAAAGTCCTACCCTTCAGGGAATTTAAAGTTTCCGATAAGGCATTTCAAAACTATTATTATGAGAATCCATATAAGCCATTTTGCAAAACCCATATTGCCCCAAAAATCAAGTTGTTATTGTTGAAGTTTGCCGACAAGGTAGATCATATTAAGGTCTTGGATCAATAATTGTCCCTGATCATTTCGAAAATAGATTCCATATGTTGTTTTACCTCACTATTGCTTTTGGTAAAATGGTTGTTCATAAAGCTAAATATTAAAGTCTTGCCAGACTGGGTAATTAGATACCCACTAAGGCAATAATTATTGCCAAGTGATCCGGTTTTTGCATAAATATATGGGCGATCATCACCATTAAACCTTCCTTTTAAAGTCCCGGTAAGGCCCCCTACTGGAAAAAAGTTGAACAGGCGTTCCCTTGGTATTTCCTGGTACATTTTATTTAATACATAGACCATTGTTCCCGGGGTAAACAAGTTATAACGGGAAAGTCCGGAACCATCAACCCATCTCGGTGGTTGCTCAAGTTCCTGTAAATAATTGTCCAAAATATACTTCCTGGCCTTAGCACTGTTCAAGGTATCCGAAAGGGTAGAGGAGCTTAAAATTAATAGTTGTTCCGCAAGAAAATTATCACTTACTTCCATCATTCTCTTATATAGGGAATCCGAAGAAACACTGTACAACACCTGTTTTTCCTCATTCGGCATCTTTTGCACAATATTGACCTTTTTAAGTAGGACTTCTTCCAATAGACTTTTTGTAAGTGTACTGTCTATCATAAAAGGACTCTCCAAGGTATCATTTCTCTGAGGGTCATAATAAAAGGTATTGCTGTACAATTCCCTATTTACTCCATAACTAATCGGTACTACCTGGTTTTTAAAATGGTTTGGACTAATTGCCAAACTATCATTATTGGTAATGGTTACAACATTGCCATATAAGGGAATACTATTTCTTTCCGGACTAAAATAGAGGTCATAATCCTCCCAGGCCCATCCTGGACCATATCTACTTTCCTCAAAATTATTCAGATAAAGGAACACGTTCTTATAGTTCTTGGCAAATTTTATTGCGGTACTGTCACCAAAATAGGGATGCAACAAGCTTGGGTCGCCCGTACCTTCCATATAAAGGGTATCATTTTTAGCAATATATTTTAGGGCCGGAATCTTTTCGGGTAGGGTTTTAAGGGAAGTAAATAAGGTAATAATCTTGGTATTGCTTGCCGGGGTAAAATATTTTTGGCTATTATGGCTATACAAGGTGTCTTTTTTTGCAGGGTCATAAATCAATAGACCTTGAAAGTAATTGTTGGTAGTCTGTGAGCTTATCTGTTGGTCAATGATCTTGTTTAATCTATTGGTATTTAAAGTTTTACACCCTATTAAGCTTATGGAGGCTCCAACTAAAATCAGTTGCCCAAGAGTCCTTTTTTTAATTAAAAAAAGCTGTTGAAAATGTACGTTCATCGACTTTAACATCATTTTATCTATTATTTAACGGAAAGACGGCAATAATATATACCTTTTATTGGTTATCTTAGTCCAAGCAACCTAAAATTATTTTGAAATATGGCAAGAGCTATGTTAGAGTACACCAAAACCGTACTGCAAAAGGTTAGTTTTGATACAAAGTTATTTTGCAAAGAACTAGAAAAAGCAGTGACTAGACTATTACCATTTGAAATAGAAGAATTAAAACTCTGGTTAAAGCAATTTATTAATGACAAGCCAGAATTACAACAAAGCCTTCTTTATTTGAAAGCATAGATAAAAACCACCTTTATAAGGTGGCTTTTTTTTGATCACTTTTATGTGGGCAACTTTGTTTTTTTAAGACTTCTTATTCATTAAAGACAACTATTTAGGTTAATTCAACCGTATATAATGGCGGACCCCCAATGTTATATATAATGAAACAATTAACCTACGTATTTGTCTTATTCCTCCTCAGTTGTGGGAAGGATGAAGATACCCTGCCCCTTATTACCAATGAACTTTTAGGAAAATGGCAATTGGAAGCCACCAAAATTAGCCCTGGCGATATTGTTGAAAATTGGACCACAGTAATGAACGGACCAATATTCGAATTTAAGGCCAATGGTTCTTACACCCACAATGAAAAGGCTTGTGGTGGTATTGTTAATGGAATATACAGTACCAATGAAAGTGTTTTGACCTTACGTTATCACTGTGAGAATAATGCAATAGAGACCAATTTTAATATGAGTTTTGCCGAAGGGCGACTTATACTATCCAATGTGGGCTGTATTGAGGAATGTTCCTATAAATATCGAAAAATGGAATAATTATTTGTTCAAGGGACTAATAATTTTTACATCCTGAAAAGCAATAGCACCTCTTACTACACTGGCAATAACATCATATAAGGCTTCTGTAATTTGTATTTTCAGCTCACTTTTGTGGTAAATAAGACTTACTTCACGAGCAGGAGAGGGATTTTTAAAGAATTTAAGGTTCTGCTTCTTTTTATCATCCAATTCAATGGTGTTTAGGAAGGGTAGGAGGGTCATGCCCAATCCTTCATTGGATAGGTTGATCAAAGTTTCGAAACTGCCGCTCTGCAATTGAAAGTGCTCTTCCTGATAATTTTTCGAGGCATTGCACAAGTTTATAACTCCATCCCTAAAACAATGTCCGTCCCTTAAAAGTAGAACATCCGCAATTTCCAAATCTTCAGGTACTAATTCCGCTATTCTTCCCAGTCTATGATTGGGAGGTACGTACCCCACAAAAGGTTCGTAATAAAGTGGGCGTTCCTTAATAAATTCGATTTCCAATGGCGTAGCCGCAATTGCCGCATCAATATGGCCATCTTGCAGATTTCGGATCAAATTTTCCGTGTTCTGCTCTTTAATGATCAGATTTACCTTAGGATATTTTTTAATGAAGGTCCTCAAGAACATGGGCAATAAGGTGGGCATAATGGTAGGGATGATCCCAAGGGTGAACTCACCGCCTATAAAACCCTTTTCCTGATCTACTATATCTTTAATACGGTTGGCCTCATTGACAATATTTTTGGCCTGTGCAACTATTTTGGCGCCCACTTCTGTTATGGTAATAGGTTTTTTACTCCTATCGAAAATTAATATGTCCAACTCGTCCTCCAATTTTTGGACCTGCATACTCAATGTAGGTTGGGTAACAAAGCTTTTTTCGGCCGCTAAGGTAAAATTCTGGTACTCGGCAACGGCTAGTACATATTGCAACTGTGTAATGGTCATGAAGTATTATTTAAAGTGATAAAATTATAAAAACTATAAACAAAACCTATAAAGTTTCAGCCTTAGTTGTAAAATCTTATGAGAAAGGCATAAATGGACCGGCCTGGATAAATTAGGTTAGTGTCATTGGGGTATTAATCGAAAACTATCTTTTCCGCTTCTATCTTTTTGTCATTGATAAAATCGTAGAGTGTCAGCTTTCGTAAAGTATAGTAGTCCGTCCAGAAATTTTGCAAGGAATTCAGATAATCAAGTTCTGCCTTGTCTTTTTCCTGTTGCGCCAAATTTAGATCCGTAATGGTTATTTTCCCTAGAATATACCGCTCCTTAGTGATCTGATATCGCTTTATGGCAATCTCTTTTGCCTTTTCCGAAGTTGCAAGAAAATCCCTTTTACTGGACCAATTTAAAATGTGTAGGTATATTTCCTGTTCAAAGGCCTGTTGTTCCTGCTCAATATTTGTTTCTACCAGACCTAGATCGGCCTCTCCCATTTTTCTTCTGGACTTGGATACCCCCCAATCGAAAATGGGAATGCCCAAGGATACGGAGACATTTTGTTGTCTATCAAAATCTTGGAAAAGGGCGTCATAATCATCTGCACGTTTATTCAATCCAAAATTGGCGTTGACATTGATTTCCAATCTATTGGTGCCTTTTATTTCCGCAAGGTTTCTTTCTGCTTCCAAACGCCTTCTTCTAAATTCTACAACCGATTTTCTGTTATTGGTAGCCTCATCCAGGGCAGTCTGCACACTTACCTCAAAATCTACCAATTTCTCAGGAATGAATAGTTCTATATCTTCGGTTTCCAGTTCCAGATAACGGGCCAAATTTTGTGAAGTCCTTTTTAGGGAGATGGTATTGCTTGTTACTTCATTTTTTGAATTTAGATGCCCAAGTTCCATTTGTAACAATTCGTTCTCTGCTATTTTTCCAATCTCAAACCTTCCTTTGGCAATCTGCAATAAGGTATCTTGGGTTGCTAAATTGTTCTGGGAATTTTTTAATCTCATTTGCGCGGTTAAAAGACCAAAATAGCGTAGGCAACTGCTTAAGGAAATATCTTCCATACGTTCTATGAATTCGCGTTTGGATTCCTCAAACTTTAAAGGTTCTATTTGCCTGTCCCATTTATACGGATTAAAGAACAGGGAATTCTGATAGTAATTTATGGAAAATGGTGTTAGGGAGTAATTACTGGATTCTATGTCACCATAACGATCCACTCGTTGTAATCGGGAAATTAGGGAAAAGTCCCCACCTGTAAATGGTACTTGCTGGGTAATGGCAAGTTGCCCATCAATACGCGACTGATTTTGATTCACGAAAATATCCTGGCCCTCGTCATTGGTAATCCTTTGAATGGAATTTGAGTAATCCGGTACAGTAGCAATTAATCTAAATTGTGGCAGAAATTCGGCCATATAAGTCCTGTATTTCCAATAGCTGGCTTGGGATTGGTTTAGGACAGCTTGGTATTCAGGAGAGTTTTTTTTCGCCATTTCTATGGCCTCCGTTAGTGTTAGCTTTTTGGACTGTCCCAGGACAATAAGGTTTGAACATAGGAATAACAACACAATACATTTTTTCATATTGGACAATTTTGATTGATAAAATGGGGGAGGGTAATGGTAATAGATGTTATCTGGAAATTTTTCTATTCACGTCTTATGGCTTCTATTGGATTTTTGTTGGCAGCTGATTTTGCAGGTAGCACTCCAAAGGCAAGCCCTATAAAAGTGGCTACGAAAAAGGATAAAATTATGGAGTTCAAAGACAGTATGGTTTCTATACCCGTGGCCAGTTCCAATCCATACGATGCTACAATTCCCAATATTATTCCTATTATACCTCCGCCCAAACTTATAAGGACAGACTCTGATAGAAACTGAAGGATTACATCTTGCTTTGTGGCGCCAATGGCCCTCATTATCCCTATTTCCTTTGTCCGTTCCAGTACAGAGGCCAACATAATGTTCATGATGCCAATACCCCCTATAAGAAGTGATATACCGGCAATAATGCTAAGTACAATATTGAAGATCTGCTTGGTCTTTTGTTGTTGTTTTAATAGTTGAATAGGAATGGTAATCTCAAAATCCAAAACATCATTATGCTTTCTTTTGAGAAGTTTGCTCAATACTTCGGCAGTAGATTTAAGCTCGCTGGAATTGTTCACCTGGACCGTTAATTTATCCAACTGATGGTAATTGCCTCTGGGAATCCGCTTTTTAGGTCCATTATTCTCCCCACCTATGTAAATCATTCCTCCACCACTAAAATCCAAGGGTTCATCGGAAATAATCTTTCGATCTTTGTATCGCACCAAGAAGGTTTTTACCGGGATGTAAATATCCTGGTTCAAGTCCCTAATGCCCAAGTTTTCCTGAGCTTTTTCCGAAATAAGCTTTTCCTCGATTATTCCTATTACCTGAAGCCAAACATCCTTGACCTTAATTTGTTTGCCGACCGCACTTTCGCCTGGAAACAATTTTTTCTCCACCTTTTCACCAATAATGCAGACCGAAGCGGCATTTATAATATGTTCCTCGGAGAAGTTGCTGCCTTTGCCTATATGAATATTGGAAGTAGGAAAATAGGAATTGGTCACCCCAATAAGTTTAACCGAATTTTGTCTTCCCTTATTGATGACATAAGTTTCCAATATAATTTCGGGGCTTATGGCTTTAATGGTCGGAATGTTATTGGCTATACTGGCTACATCCAAGAGATCAAGTCCTTTTGAAAATCTAGTTATTTCCTTGGTCCCTTCGTCTTCTTCGCTGGCGTTTTCATCCTCCTCATCAGGAATGGGTGTTACCACAATATTGTTGACGCCTACCAGTTCCAATTGTGCCAGGATCTCCTTCTCGGCCCCGTTTCCAATAGATAACATTGTGATTACGGCCGCAACCCCAAAAATAATGCCCAATGCCGTTAAAAAGGTTCTTACTTTATTGATGGTTACAACTCGGATGGCCTCACTGAAATTGGAGACAATCTGTTCTAGGAGTATTTTATCTATCATGAAGCTAATTTAAAGATAGAATTCTCTTTTCTTCCATTCCTTCCGGTTTGCTCAGATAAACTATTTCCTTCTCATTTAAACCTTTTTTTATGATCACTACATCCAAATTGGATTCGCCCATTTCTATTTCCTTTTTATCGATGGACATACCAGACTTGGTATAGACAAAACTTATGGAATCTTGGGAAAAAACCGCTTCCAAAGGCACCATAAGGACATCTTCTTCCTTGTGTATCAAAATTCTATTGGAGGTGGTCATTCCAGGTCTAACGTTATCATTGTTCTCATCAAAGTTTACCAACACCTGAAACAACTTGATATCCGAACCCCTTTTCTCTTCGCCCACATTGGCAACATTGGTTATGGTTCCCTTTAAGGTTATATCAGGGAAGGCATCAAAACCTATTATAACGGGAAGGTCCTTTTTAATTTTCCTAATATCCACTTCATTGGCATAGGTCTTGGATTCCATTTTGGTAAGATCAGGGAGGGTCGCAATTGCCGGATCCCAACTACTTATGGTGGTTCCTACCTTCCTTTTGGATCCATCCCAGTTTTTGGCATAGGTTACCATTCCATTGGTGTCGGAATGTATGGTGAAGGATTTTTGAAGATCCCTGAGCTCATCCAACATTTTTTTTATTTTGGAGACTTCAGTTCCCACTTCTACCATTTTGGCCATGGCCTTTTGCTCCTTGATTATATAATCTTCCGTTTTTTCTTTTAGATCACGCTCCAAGCGTTCAATATTTATTTCCAATTTTTTGATGGTAGCAGGGGGTTCATAAATGGACTGTTTAAGTTCCAATTTATTTTCTTGAATATCAAAAAGCAAATCTTTTATCGCTGTCCGCTCTTGTTTAAGAGTAAGGGTTGTATCCAGCTGTTCCTGGGTGTATTTGGATTCAGCAGTTTCCAAGTTTAATTGGGCATCCAAAATCTGTTCATTCACCTCGGATGGATCCAAGCGTCCTACATAGTCGCCTTCCTTTACAAAAGAGCCTTCCGGAATTAAATCTTGGATCTTGACATTAAGTTTAAATTTCCGAATCTCTTCCGGGGCATTAATTTTTTTTAAACTGGTAGATTGGGCCTCTCCGGAAATAATGACTTCATTAACAAAATCGCCCTTTACCACTTTGGTGGTAACGGCTACATCTTCATCAGCGGTGTTCCCGAAAAGGGTGTAACCTACAAGAATAAGAACAATGGGAATACCAAATAGGAGTAGTTTTTTTTTATTCATTATTAGGTGGTTTAGTTGAAGGGGGAGTGAATCAAATTTAAGCTAGTCCATCTATATACAAGAGAATATTTTGTTATTGTTTTCTTAATTAATCGGTAAAACTTATGAGAATTGATTAATTCTTGGGGTATACTTAAATTTTTATGTTAAATTATTGATATTCTACACAATAATCATACCATTCCTCAACCTTACTTTCTTCCTATCGTATATTACTATTCAATCATAAAATCTATCAATAAATTAAGGCTTCTTTTGGGTATGGGTTTATGTAATTTAGTGGTATAATTAAAAAGACACATTATGCAATTAAACAGTATAGGTTTGGATGTTACCAAATCAAAATCGTTAAGTAAGGACTTAAATCAATTATTGGCAAATTTCCAACGTTACTATCAGAACCTAAGGGGAATTCACTGGAATATAAAAGGGAAGAGGTTTTTTGATCTTCATGTAAAATTTGAAGAATTGTATACCGATGCCAACCTAAAAGTAGATGAAATAGCGGAACGGATACTTACCTTGGGAGGGGTTCCCCTTCATACTTTTGAGGATTATATTGAGAATTCCAAAGTTCCTGTAGGCAAAAATATAACCAAGGATGAGGATGCGATTCGCTTGATCGTAGAATCACTTTCAGAATTATTGGTTATTGAAAGGGCTATTTTGGATGCATCGGATGAGGCTTCGGATGAAGGTACCAATTCTATGATGAGCGAGTTTATCACCCAGCAAGAAAAAACGGTGTGGATGATGAAAGCTTGGTTGGCCGAGGAAATTTAATTGATTATAGTATTAGTTAGAGTCGTTAAATAGATCGTTAGGTTTACAGATCATCCCCAATATGGATAATGTTTTGGCTATCAAATACCATAACAATTCCTATTGGGGATGATTTTTGTTTTGGGAACTAGGATCCAAGAAATGTCTATCGAAGGAAAAGGGATATTCGAGTGAGGTATCAACCGTTATTTTCACGGCTGTATCCCTTCCATCTATTTGTAGCCTGGTAATGTTTTGTTCTGGCCAGGGTTTATTTTTGATCCAAAAATGTCCATCTCCTTGAACCATTAGAACTGGTTTCCCAAAAGATTGGGCGGCAGATCGAAACAAATCCGTAAAGGGTTTAAATTTATCAGGACCCGCTTCCACTATATTGGCATGGCCAAAAACTACCATGGCTTCTACATTGTCCACTTGCTCTTCCAAGAGTTTTTTAACCCATTGGCCATTTTGGACCAATCTGTTATGCCATTCCAAGGAGTCATGAACCTGACTTCCTACGAGATTAACTCCTATAAATAAAACATTCTTCTGTGTCCAACTAAAGTTTTCTGTACGCTCGGGCTGATAGATGACAGAAGGTTCAAACGTCCAATTTTCATTAAAATGAAGGAAATATTTGTTCCAGTATTCCAATCCTTGCTGTGGGTTACTGCAGTCATTATATTCATTGTCTCCCAAAACGATAAAGGTAGGCGCCTCAAACGTCCTTAATATGCCCGAAACATCTTGATAGACCGTTTCATCACATTCCGCGGCACCGGGCTTTATGTCCCCTACATGGATAACAAATTCTGAAGGATCAATGGCATTGTGCCTGGATATGATATCGATCAAGCCATCGCGCTGTTCATTGTTGTACGGCACGTCCCCAATAGCGGTAAAGGAGATGGAAGTAAATTCTTCCGATGGTGTGTCATCCGTACTGGAGTCTGAACCGTTGTTCTCCCGACAGGAAAAAAATAATAAAATTGATATTATTAAAATCCAATACTTTACTCCGGACTTTAATGGTGTTAAAGATGTATAGGTACAAGGCATAATAAGGTTTAACCGTAAACATTTAAATATTAAATATAATTTAAATACGGTGTTAAATGCCCTATTTCTGCATTTTTAAATAGTAATCTGCCGAATGTTTACCAGAACCATAGAACATAAAGAATATACATGCCAACAAGGTGATGGAGGCCAGAACTAGATTTCTGCTATTCATTTCGCCCAAAAAGTTCACCAATACTGCACCAATAAGGATTGGTAATTGTGCCACCACTGCCCAGCGGGTCAATAAGCCTATTACCAATAAAAAGCCACCAACAAAATGTGCAGGCGCAACATAATGCATAATCAACATACCTCCCGGAATGTTCTGGAAGGGTTTAATAATTTCTGCCATTTGTTGATGATTGGACATAAAATCCACTCCTTTCATAAAAAGAAATACTCCCAATGCAACTCTTAACAAATCCAAGGGATAATAAGTATGTGCATTGGCCCATTTGTTTAAAGATTTAATTGTTGCCATAATTGTTGTATTAAATGTTACCTATTCTAAGATACTCATTTTTAGCGAAATGTGAAAGAATTCAAGGTTTCAATTTATTCATTATGGCCGCTATAGGTAGCGTCCGGCAAACTACATTGGTTCCACTCCGGAGCGTTATGTCTGTTTGAAGTATTGTAAAAAGCGTGGTTGGTTTTTCTATACCAATACATTTTCAAAGTCGGAATCGGAACAAAAAACGGCCGATATCCTGGAATCATTTACAATTTTGACCATGTCATCAATGGTCACCCCTGGCTCTATATTAAATATATTGACATCCGCATTTTTTTCCTTGGCTACATTTTCGAGTAGATTGCCTTCATGTATTTTGATGGTAGTTCGCTTTGGGAAACGCACCATCGTCTTTAAATCTTCAATATCGTTCTCTGCAAATATCAACTTGGGATTATTATTAAGAATATGTACATCTATGTTTCCTTTCCAATTTCGGCAAATAAGAAGGGAGGTCAAGGCAGATAGGTTGTTGTTGTTTACACTAAAGGTTTCCTTCCAGTCCGCCGGAATATTGGTCATCCACAAATTGATACTTTTTTCAATGGCCAGACTTGCCGTGGCAAATGGAATGTAAATAATCATCCCAAAATTATTCTTCTTTGTATCGGCTATTAGTTTGTTGTAATAGGACAAATTGGAGGTGGCGGTATCTATACTGATAAAAATTATGTTGGGTTTAAAGAAAGCAGCATTTAGGGATTGCATACTTACGTTTACGGTAGTGTTGAAATCTGTGTTATCTATTATGGAATACGAAACGGATAGATCACTCTCTTTAAATTTCTTTACAGCGTTCTTAAGGAAATTTTCCATGTTTCTCTGTTCGGTCTCATTTTCGTTTCTTAGGGCCAATATCTTCACGGATCCTTTGGGGTAAATAATGGAATGGATAAGCTTAAAGGAACTTCTTAATTCTTTGGGCATGGTGACGGGAATTAACAGATCCGGACGCCATGATCTTACTTCCCGTTCCTGTCTTAGGCTATTTGTTTTTTTGGTAGCCCACTCTGCCAAAGCTGTAAATAGACCACTTCTAGAGTCCCCTGCGGCCGATTTAATATTCATTTTAACCAGATAGAGGTAAAAAAGCACTATAAATATCAAAGAAAATAAGGCTACGATCACATTAAGGACAAACATGATGGCAATGGAGCCAAAGGCCCCGATTGCGGGAATAATTATGGGAATTTTTAGGGTAGGCCTATAACTCGGTAATCCCAAAGTCTGTTCTACCAATGCCACTATATTTACCATGGCATAGGTTATCATAAAAAACATGGTAAGCAAAGGGGCAATGGTGTTTAAATTTCGAAGTGAAATACCAAATAGCACCAATCCTGCTGTAATTAGCATGGCATTGACAGGCTCTCCTTTTTTGGATTTTCTAGCGAGTTCCTTGCTCTTGGGCAGTATATTTTTTTCTCCCAAAGCCAATAATATCCTTGGGGCACCAACAAACGACCCTAGGGCAGAGGATAGGGTAGCCCCCAAAAGACCCGCTAGGACAATGGGTCCAAAAAGGGCCTTGTCTATAAATACATTATAATTTTGTGCCAATTCATCGGGGGAAGCGATTACGGCGGCAACAAAAATTAAGCTGATATAAATTATAGTGGTGATTATTACCGAAGATATAGTACCTACGGGAATACTCTTTCTTGGATTGGTGAGATCGCCGGACATGTTAGCACCTGCCATTACCCCGGTTACTGCTGGGAAAAAGACAGCAAAGACCGTCCAGAAGGAGGATCCGCTAAAATCGTTCTCCACCGAACCCGGATACTGTCCTATCCATTGAATATTAAAATTCAACTCATTTACAAACAGGGCGCCGTAGATAGAAACCAGGGATAAAACGATGACACCTAAAATTACGAATTGAATTTTAAAGGCAAAACTGGTACTGATAAATGCAATGCCCATAACTACCGCAAAAATGACCAAATCCAGAAGCACCGGATTAATGTCTGGTGTCAAGGTTTGTAAACCTTCCCTAAAACCGAAAATGTACATGGCAACCGCTATGGATTGGGCAAAATAAAAGGGAATCCCTATAGCTCCTCCAATTTCCAGGCCCAGGGATTGCGATATTAAACTAAATGCACCGCCACTACCTATTCTAATGTTGGTAGTGATGGAAGATAGGCTAAGGGCCGTAGTCAAGGTAATGGCGACGGACAATAAAACTATTCCCAAGGCTCCCATAACCCCTGCATTGCCAACAACCCAGGGTTGGCGTATATACATAATGACCCCCAATATGGTTAGGGTGGTAGGTGTAAAGACCCCTGCAAAGGTCCCAAAAGTTTTCTTGGTCATACCTATATTCTATTAAAAGGTCTAAAACGTATTGGTTTAAGCCTTTACCTACCTATAAGATATTCATTTATTTTTGATTTAGCACAAATTCGGCGGTTTGGTTTTAACATTTTGATGGGCCGAAGATTTAGATGATATTCTATTTACTGCTGATTCGCCATCAATAAATGGCAAAGCCTTAATTTTAGAGTACACTAAAATGGTAAGGTGATTTTTAAAGTTTGGATACATCAATTTTAAAAAGATCGGCAGCATTCTTCCATAGGATCAGTTCCTTTTTTTCTTCAGGAAGATCCAATTGTTTCATAAAGTTGAGATAGGAGTGCATGTTGGAAATGGGCCAGTCCGTACCGTATAAAAGATACTGGGGATTCCCGGCATAGGTTATCATTTCCTCCAATTCATTTTTCATGAATTTTTCAAATTTATATGAAAAATCACCCAAAACCAGACCGGAAATATCGCTATATACATTTTTGTTCTTGTATACTACTTCCATACAGTCTTTGATCCAAGGATTGCCCACATGGCAGATGACAATTTTAAGTTCGGGAAAATCCACGGCTACATCGTCTATATGAATGGGATGGGAGTATTTGATCCTTCCCGTTGGGGAATAGGTGTCACCGGAATGAAACATAACTGGTATATCGTATTCAACCGCCATATCATAAACTACCTGTAACCTTTTATCATTCGGGTAAAAGGGTTCGTAGCCTGGGTAAAGTTTAAGACCTTTTATAAGGCCATCATCCAAAAACTCACTTATTTCCCTTAAGTCCCTATGGGTGTAATTCAAATAACTGATCCCTGCAACCACGCCAAGATTATCACGTCCACTAATGGCTTCCACCACCTTCTTGGTACTGGGTCTATGTTCGTTTACCTTATAGGAAGATAACACCAAAGAATAATCTACCTTATTTTCCTGCATGGTTTCTGTTAGTAAGTTGAGGCATTCTTCCAAGGAAACTACCTTGTCTTCATGGTAGTTGTTGATATGTGTATGGACGTCTATTATCATAAATATTCAGTTTTATGTTTTGTTGGAAAATGATTTTTTTTTCAATGTTTACAAAAGGAGAAGGTTGCTTTTAAACATTTATTAATCATTATATATTGGGATCTTTTTTATTTGTTCGAATTTTTAGGTTCACTTTTTTCTTGATTCTTTTTATTATCGTGCATTGTAATTACCATGGCAAGGATCAATAAGACTAATGATATGACCCGTCCCCAAAATCGAAAATCCATTTGGTCCCAGGAGTTGAAAAAGCTTACAATGACCCATATAACACTTGTAATTATTAAGAGTAGGGGATAATTTATTTTTCCCATTGGCATATTAATTTTTATTGGTATTCTGCAGTTAAGGGCCAGTGACCTTTATACTTTCATTTTTGAAATCCACCTGGTATTGTTTGCCTTTTTCCTGCATTAGCAGTTTAAAATTGGATGCAAAGGCTTTGTCATTAGTGGGATACCATTTTTTATGATCCTTATTAATAAAAATGAACAATCCGTTTTCATCTCCAATAGCACAAAAATTACCAAACCCTCCGTCGTAGATCTCAATTCCCATAGCATTCCTTAAGATACTAAATTCGCTTTCAATATCCCTTGTTGGGACACCAATCTCGGATATTTCCAGAAATTGTTCCGGTCCAAAATACTGGTCCGATTCATTCTTTAGGTTTTTACGCGCTATTAGTTCCACAATATTTTTGTCCTGGTCATAAAAATAGATGGCTTTGGCATTCCAGGCTCTAAAGTCTATAATTTCATCTTGATCATCCTTTAATATAGTAATTCTGGACTTTAGCCATTGCAATGCTTCTTCCTCTTTATTGGCGGGAATATTGATAGCGAAATGATATGGGGTAGCTTCTTTTTTTTGTTCAAATTGCAGTAGGGAATTGCCAATATGAAAAGAAACATTTTTTGGAGATTTCTTCACTATTTCCAACCCCAAGACTTGGGAGTAAAACTCGGTTTGCCCATCAATATTGGAAGTATGTAGTGTCAATTCCTGGATCTTCATTCTTAGGTAATCATAGTTGGCAAAATAATTTGATAATAGATCAAACCACTGCTTTGTCTAAGATAACAAATCTTGAACATTCCTTTGATAATATAGGCTAAGGAAAATAAGGGAAGCTAATTACAAATACTGCAGTTGGAATCCCCAATGAGTTTGCCTTCATTGTTTAATTCAAATTTACAGCAAGCATTAAAATTATGGACAAGAAGTGATTTTGCGCGCCTAATTCTTGCTTTAACGTTGGCCAGGCTAATGTTCAGCACTTGTGCTGCTTGATTTTGGGTCTGGCCCTTCAGGTAAACCAATTGAACCACTTCTTTATACTGCTTGGGTAAATTGGTTACAAATCGATCAAAACAGCAGAAATCCTGATTGCTGTCCTGATGGGATGAAATATCATAGGAAGGTATAGGTATTGTTTTTGCAGCAAGGTTGTAATGATTGGCAATTTCATTCCTAACAATAGTAAATACCCAAGCCCTTACTTTAGTTCTGTCTTTTAGTGAAGCAATGTTTTGATGGATTTTTAGAAAGACATTTTGGATTATTTCCCTTGTAGCTTCCTCATCTTTCACTTTTTTTAAAACAAAAAAGTAGATTTCACTGTGGTGCATTCTCCAAATGTCTGCCGTTTCAATCTTCATATCTTTAAGATACAAGCTTGGCCTTGAAAGACCAATCTTTTTTTAACAACATTCACATTTATTGCAATCGCATTTGTTGCAAGGACAGTTTTTTTCCAAACAGTTTACACAATTACATTTGTTGCATTCACATTGGGTACATTTACAAGTATTCATGTTATAAGGATTTAAAGTTTATTAAGGAGACCAACTCTTGCCTAAAAGGATACAAAAAAATGGAGGTTTTTTGTACATTATTTCAGCATGTGGAAAATTAGTGGTTTATTAGTGAACCTCAATTTTGAGAAGTCGGTAAGACGCACTGAAAATTGCAAGTTGAACTAATCCCGCCTTTTTCAGCGGGATCTAGGTTCAATACCTCTACCCTTGGGTCGGTTCCTATTATTGGGTTCAGGGCCTGCCTTTGTCGGCAGACAGGCTTGCCCTGAGGTTTAATAACTTTTATTCTTTACAGGAATGCTCTCTAGAAATTTACTTCAGCATTTGGCCCACTTTCTTTGGACATACAGCCATAAGCAGTAACACCTAGGGTCAGAATATTTTTTGTGTTGTTCCCTTCGGTTGCAAGGAATCACTGGTAATCACTTCAAAGTCTATTATGCCCAAAACCAGTTCTTCCTGTGTAAGCACCTCCACTTTCCACAAACCTTCCACTAAATTGTTTTTAAAGGTATAACCGCGATAACCGCCATCGCGGCCTCCGGTAATGTCATAGCCGATATCCTCGATAATCTCCCATTCCCGGGTTGCATCATTATACCATTTCCAGCGATGAAATACCGATTTCTTTAAACTGGTAGGGGCAAATATGGATGAAAAAACATAGACATCTTCATTGGGCTTCTGTATAAATTTTAATCGATGCTTTCTCCAAAATACATACCATTCATCAGTTTCATAGGTAACAAGGTAGTTGTTGTTTTCTACCTTTACTTGATGGGCAACAATACCATTGCTCAGGGCAAGAGGTACTGGCGGGATAAGTCTGAAAAAATAGAATATATTGATCATAAGGTAAATGGAAAACACTATTCCGATGAGTTTCCCAAGATGTATTTCCGATCTTGTACTGGGACTTGCACGATAAATAAGAGTGATTAACGCCAAGGTTGAAAATAAACTCAGGAGACCCGAGAATATAAAAATATCGGGAGTCATTTCCTTGATCAATACAGGAACCATAAAGGTGAAGAAGGTAAAACTGATAAAGAAATATACACTGAACTGTAAGTACTTATTGGATATCCTTTTTTTTAGAATTTCATTCGCAAATAGTAATACAAGGAGTATGATCAGAAAGAATACTGTTTTGGACATGGACACACTGCGGGAGTAATAAATTACATAGGCACTGGACAGTCCGCCGAAGAAAAATTGAATGGCCAAAGGATAATATTCTTTGAACTTTTCGAGTACGGTATTGTTCCATTTGCCATCATCAGCAAGGTTATAGAGGTATAGTGTAATGGTCAAGGAGGTCATATGCAGGCATAGTACGCTTAGGTCATATAGCCTGTCTATGCGCCCTAAGGTAAGGGTGTCAAATATAAATCCGCCAATGAAAAATAGGATGGGAGCATATTTTTCATGTTTTCTTATGAACCCTCGCAATCGGCTATTCCTAAACTGTACCAAGCTTCTTTTCATCGCATTGTTAAGTGCCTAAAATTATATCATTAAAAGGCATTGCAATGACCCGTATCAACAAGTTTTTGCTTCTACTACTTTTAGGGTTAATGTAAATAAATTTTAAGATATAATTACTGGTGCCTTATTTTCCACCGTACAACTTATACACTTCAGAACCGGCGCTTAGAAATGCTCCCGTACCATAAACTTCCGTTTTGTCGGCCCAGGCCTTCCCTGGTGCGGCTCCAATAGGCTGAACATAGCCCAACATGCCTTCGTTGGTAACATGGCCCACCAAGGCGTTCCATCCTTTTTTTACAGCAGGGGTATAGGCGGCTTTATCCAATATTCCCTGGTTTATGCCCCAGGCCAAACCGTATACATTAAAAGCGGTTCCACTGGTTTCCGGAGTAGGGTAAAATTTCTGCCCCAATAAACTCATGGCCCAATGACCTTCGGGAGTTTGTATTTCCAGCAATTTGGCAGCCATTTTTTTGTAAATGTTCAGGAAATATTTGTATTCCTTGCTCTGCGGATCCAATTCGTTCATGACATTAACGAGTCCGGCAAATACCCAGCCGTTACCCCTTGCCCAAAATATTTTGGTACCGTTGTCCAATTTGCCCATATAACTTTCGTCCCTGTAGTAAAGGCTTTCCTTTTTATCGAACAGGAAATCGGTAGTGGCCTTGAATTCCGTCATCATGAAATCGAGATATTTTTTTTCACCTGTAACATTGTACAATTTTGCCCATACAGGTGGGGACATGAAAAGGGCATCGCACCAATTCCAACGGTCCTGGTGATAGGGAGTTTTCCAATGAAGGGAGCTTAGAGAAGGATGGTACATGATAAAATTAAATTGTTCTTTGGTGGGTTCTATCATTTGCTTGTCCTGATATTTTCTATACAGATCAATATATAACTGACCAACGGTATGATCATCTGCATGGTATTTTCTACGGTGTAATTGCCATTCATGCTTTTGTCCAATGTCTTTTAGCCACTCATAATATTTGTCATTATCTGCCAAAGCCGCCCATTTTACCATACCTACATACAAGGCACCATTGGTCCAGTCCAATGGGTGGTGCGGTTTAACATGTCCGCTGTAGAGCCCTTCGTAATTGTCTATCTGCCAGTCGGCCACTTTCTCCATGACCTGTAGAACTTCAGTCGGCTGTATATCCTGGGCTAGTGTAAGGGTGGTAAACGCAAATACTAAAAACGATGTAAAAATGGTTGCTCTTCTCATTGTTGGTTTAAATTTTTATAGTTGATCATTGGTGCTTTAGAATAGTAAAAGGCTTCCAATTTAGCATATCCAATGGCTTTGGATATTCAGGGAAACCTATTATTACTGATATCAGTTATCAATAATAGTAAATATTTAGTTAAAATCTTTTTAATTAAATGATTAATATGTCGGTAAAATGATAATGATACAATTTTAGGTAAAATATGGTCCAGACAATAAGGGAGGGAATAGGGCAGGGCAGCAACCATTGAAGCAAGGGAGCCTGTTATTTGGACTTATGGGCTAGGGCTGTTAAAACAGACATTGCCTTTTCGGAATCCTTTGTATCCACAAAAATATGGTCGTGATAATAGCCGGCTATAACATTACAGCTTATATCATTTTTGGCCAATGCTGTAGAAAACACCGCAGTAAGACCTACTGCATCCAATGAGGAATGAATTTTTAAGGTAATCCAAGAGGCCACATATTCATAGGGTAGTTTTAAGTGGTCCGCTTTGCTCTTTTCGATTACTACAGTAGTTCCTTCCTTTTCCTTTAATTCACAAAGAGTATCCTTTCTTTCAATATCATCCGTGTTTGGTACTGTAGAAAATACGTATTCCCCTGGGTTCAGTTCAGGGGACATTTCCTGTATTAATTTGGATATGTTGGTTTCCCCACTCATTTAATTAGTCATACTTAATATAGATCAAACATTAAGTTTATGCGCCATTTTTTGACCCTTCAGCGCCAATTCCGTAGCAAGGAAACAATGTTCCTGTGTCATGGCGGTTTCGGTACGGTGAACTACATCGTTTACCAATTGTTCGCCATAGGGCATATAGATATTGGAGCAATCGTAATATTTGGTTTCTTTTTGGTTTACTAAAAATAGGTGATTACCCCCCTCTTTGCCTGCAATGTCGATGTATTTTCGCATTTCAATATAGCCATCCGTACCCAGAATAAAGGTACGCCCATCTCCCCAAGTGCCCAGTCCCTCCGGTGTAAACCAGTCGATTCTGATGTATCCGGTAGCGTGTGCACTTCTTACGCTCATATCTCCAAAATCCTGGTATACGGGGTTGTCGGAGTTATTAAAATTTCCTATTTGGGAAAAATTGACATCCGCTTGTTTGGAGTTGGTGTAGAATAGAAATTGATCACATTGGTGCGAGCCTATGTCACATAGAATACCTCCTGCTTTTTCGGGGTCGAAAAACCAGTCGGGACGCGATTCGGGACGCATTCGGTGCGGTCCCAACCCTATAGTTTGTACCACCTTTCCTATGGCTCCGGCACTGACCAATTCCCCGGCTTTTACAGAGGCCGGATTACCTAAACGTTCACTATACACTATGGAATAAATGCGCTGCGTTTCCTTTTGTACTTTTTTTACTTCCTTCAATTGTTCCAAAGTAAGAATGCCAGGTTTGTCCGCCATAAAATCCTTTCCGGACTGCATTACTCGTATGCCTATCGGAGCCCTTTCTATGGGAATGGCAGCGCTGGCCACCAGCTGGATTGAATTGTCATCAATAATTTCATTTTCGCTTTTTGCAATTTTTGCCTTGGGGTAGCGCTTGGTGAATTGCTGCAACAATTCGGGTTCCTTGGCATAAACGGCTACCAGGTTTCCACCACCGTTGATTAGAGAATCTACCATACCATAAATATGGCCATGGTTTAACCCTATTACGGAAAACCTAATCGATTCTTTGGTGTTCGAAGGCTTATTGGGCTGCAATATAATTTCTTCAGGCCTAGAGGTATTATGTAGGTTGTGGCCAAAAATGTGGGTCGGGACCATAGCGGTGGCTGTTAATCCAGCTAAGGAGGCAAAGGATTGGCCTATAAATTTACGTCTGTTGGATGGCATTTGTTTCGGTTTTTTGTGTTACGTAATATAGCAATAATCTTTCATTTTTGGCAGTAAATGGGAAGGCTAATACTCACTGGAATACCCACTTGTTCTTTTTAAGTTGACCATTTAAAATTGTAGAATATAAAGTTTTTAGCTTATTTATTCTTTAATTGCATCCAAATCCCTTTGAATTAGACCCTTAATCTACCGCGGAACCCTCTGGCGGCATAATAGGAATCGGCCCCATTGTGATAAACAAAAACATGACCGTACCTAAAATCGGCAAACAGTGCCCCTCCTAGTTGTCTAATATCAGACGGAGTCTGTATCCAGCTAGATGTTTTTGTATCGAACTTCCCCAATTTTTGTAGTTTTCTATAGTCCTCTTCGGTCATTAAATCTACTCCCATGGCCAAGGCCATAGAAATGGCATTGTGTTTGGGTTTGAACTTTTTCCTAGATTCCAGTGCCTCTTGGTCATAGCATGTACTTCTTCTTCCCGCAGGGCTTTGCGCCGAGCAATCAAAAAAGATATATTCCCCTTTTTCTTCATCAAATTCTACCACATCCGGTTCCCCTCCGGTCTTTTCCATTTCGTTAAGGGACCATAATTTTTCAGGATTGTAATTAAATTTATTCTCTATAGCATTCCATTCAAGGCCTTTATGCCTATACATGTTATGGTTGAATCTGGTTTTTAGAACTTCCAGAATAGCGGCCTGTTCCTTTGTGGTTAATTTGGTTTTGATCATAAATGAACTCATTTTTTATTGTCTGTGGCCATATAGGAGTCAGTACTCCTTTCCATCCAGAATAAAATTAACCCATCTATATTAATTAAGGGGAGTTTGTTATAGATTTTCATACGCGTGCTTTTAGCAAAGCCTATCTCCCATAATCGCCCTGAGCATATGAGGCCACAATACTACTGTTCGGAGTTTTGCAGTTCGTGGGAAAGTCGAAAAAATAAATGCATTTGGGCAAGCCATTGTTAAAGTCGATTTGCACCCAACCTTTACTGCTGCTTCCAAAACCTGAATAACTATAATTGGCCTTTACTGATTTAGGCCTCCCTTCACTGTCTTTGGACAGTATGGAAACAGCGGAAATACTTCCCGGGGTATAACGATTGAACGACCAGGTTTTGGATTGGTTGGCTACCAGGTCATCTATCAACTTACTATAATCCTGGGATCCCGTAGGTCCCCCAGATTTTTTCATGGCGGCATATATGCTGCTGCCCTCCATGCGGATCGAAGGTTTGTTCAGGGCAAAGAGTTTTAGGTTTTCTTCAAATCTTCGAACACCGGCACTATTACAGCTGTTAATCTTAAAAATTTGAAGCATATCATTTTTTAATCCTTTGGCCTGATGCATTAAATCTACTGAATTGCCCATGGAATTTGGGTCCAATATCATGTCCATTGTAGTACGCACGGCATCGGCCTTTTGGATATTTTCAACTTCTATTTTGGCGTTATAAAGGTCTGGGCGAGCAAAAAGACCTGTGCCTACCCATTTATATTCAACACAAACCCTACTAAGCACATCTCCATAGATGTTTTTGGAAACCTCTTCTACGGCACATACCTGTTCCATAATCTCCACCTTGTCATCTGGCAGGTAACTTGGACATTCTCTGCCAAAGGCCCTTAAGTATTGTTCAAAAATCATAAGGAATCGCATGTCCTCACGTTTTAATTCAATATTTTCAAAATGACCCCTAAAGATATAATCGAAAAACTCGGCATTGTACAAGCCATCGGTATTAAATACCAATGATTGTGGGGGGATGCCCCCTTTTTCTGAAGGTTTAGGTGTTGAATGCTTAAAGGAAGAAAAATTAACGAATAGAAAACCTAGGAACAAGATCCGTATAAAGTAATTGCTTTTCCACATGTGAAGGTTTGGTTGTTTTTGGACGAAAGGCCCCAATTAAACGACTGATTATATGATAAATATACAAATAATCATAAATTAAGAAAATCCAATAAGCTATTGTTTTGTTGTGGATTTATCCATTTTATAGAACGCAACTATTCTATGTGGTAAAACATAGTTTCCATGTAACTATACACGTTTATGGGACTGTAAATTACGAATTGGATATAGGGTACTTAAATAAAATATACTCCCTTTCATTTGATGTTCCTTCGGATACCGCTACCCATCCCGACTTCAAATAGAAATGGACACCTGATTTATTTTGTTTCAAATATTTTAAGCTAAGGTCAGAATTGGCTTTTTCAATGATTTTGTTCAATAGTAATGTGCCAATACCTTTACGTTGATAATGCTTGGATATATAAAGATGGTGAAGGAAGCTGTCCTGAAGCCATATGGAAGCAAAACCAACTATTTCTGCTCCCACCTTCGCTACCAAAATGTATTCTCCTTCGGTGTCTTGGTTAAACGAAGATTTGTCTACAGAATCTTTGGGCAACCATGTAAAAGTGGAATTACGAACTTCAAAATAAATTTGTTGAAGCAGTGCTCTATCGTTTTCCTCAAAATCTGATATCTCCACTTTCATACCTATAAGTGGTAATATTTATGTACAGTAGTAGCCATTGGTCCAAGATTATCCAATAGTTTTCAAAGAAGCCGTTTTGTTTTCTTTCTTTAAAAAATAAATCAGGAACAACATAAATGCTGCACTGGATATGGCCAATAGGGTAATGATATTCCAGGTAGACGTATATCCCAAATTCGCCACTAAATTCATTCCGATGCTGTGACCAAATATATGGGCTATGGAGAAGGAAATGGAGTAATAGGCCATGTATTGGCCTTGGTTTCCTTTTGCGGATCTATTCAGGGCCAAGGAATTGGAGAACGGAAATACGATCATTTCTCCAAAGGACATAAGAACCATTCCAATAACCAGGACTCCTATCCATCCGGTAAGATTGATTACAATGAAGCTCATTGCTGTTAATAGCACCCCGATTAGGATGAGTTTGGACATACTATTTTTACTACTTTCCAACCATTTAATCAATGGCATTTCAAAAATAAAAATAAGAAAGCCGTTCAAGCCTAGGAGCAGGCCGATCTCTGCCTCCGTTAAATGATGCACATCCTTATAAAACAGGGGAAGGGTAGATAACAATTGAAAGAATGCCAGTCCAAATAATGTCATGCCAATCAAAAGAATCATAAAGGCCTTATCTGTATACGCTTCTGCGGGATTTACCACCTTAACCTGCTCAATAACCTTTGCTTTCCTAGGATTAAGAATTTTCAACAATAACATTCCGGCAATAAAACAAGTAATGCCATCTATCCAAAAAAGTCCCCCATAACTTAGGGTAAAAATAATAAGGCCTCCCAGGGCAGGTCCCGCAGAAAAACCCAAATTAATGGCCAACCTGATCAGGGTTATGGAACGCGTTCTATTTTCTGGTTTGCTATAGGAGCTCAAGGCCACAAACATGGCCGGACGGAACATATCGGCTATGGCCATAAGCATTAAGACTCCAACACAAAAACCAATAAATGTTGTTATGTATTGTAAGAGGATAAACGAAACTCCTGAAGCCAATAGACTTATTACCATAACCTTATAATAGCCTATTCTATCCGTTAACTTTCCTCCCAACCAAGAGCCGATAACAGACCCTAGGCCAAAGAGTGCCATGATCCACCCCACATCCGAAAGGCTGAAGTCCAAACTTTGGGTAAGGTATAGGGAAAGAAATGGTATAACCATGGTACCGGCCCTGTTAATAAGTGTAATAAGTGACAGCCACCACACCTCTTTGGATAGTCCATTAAAGGTGTTAAAATAACTGAATACTAATTTTTTCATTTAAAACATTCATTTTTAATCTCAATGGTGATACTAGTATAATCCCACATTGGTGATAGATACTGTGTAAATGTTACAGATTATTGTCCCAATATTATACATTTGATTCCTTGTTCCAAGCAAACCTTGCATATGGACATGGGTTATTTTTTTCCATTGGATACTTCCGTGTCCATAATCATTCTGCAAACAATTATCTCTGACAAAACCAATTGCTTTGCTTTTTCAATTCTGAATGGATTGTACCCACCAAAATATATAGTTTGCATTCACTTTAAAATGAATACAATATTCTTAACATTTCCATAGATGAAAATAATAGCTATAGTTGCGCCAAGGACTAGAATTTGTTTCAATATTATCCCTGATATTTCCATGCTCACTTTCCTTCCACCATCGATTTATTGCAGTAGGTGGCTTTCTCAAAATCCCGGATGTTTATGGAAATAATGGGAACTTCGGGAAGCATTGATGTCAATTCTGAAACTATTCTTCTCGATAAATCACTTTTTTCGAGAATGCTTCTTCCTTCCATAATATTGGCAAAAATGTGCATAAAGTCGTTCCTGGTATTGCCTATCGTATAATATTTGAAGGGATTGATCCTTACCTTAATGTCCCCGTCTTCAAAAAGACCGGATGCTTCAGCGGAATTATAAACTCTCTGTATGATTTCGTTTGGAGTCTTTTTGTTTAATATGTTTTCTGAGCAATCAATTACAAAGTGTGGCATACTATTTTTCTTTAGTTAATTTTTGGCAAGTCCAACCTGCTTTATTTGGATGTTGGACTTGCCATACTTTTTTTCAATTCTATTTAGTTATCGTGAGTTCGATTTACATTTAATTGTCAATAAGTTCTTTATGATAATTTTGTCCGGTCGAGCGTAGTCGAGACCTCAATTAAAAATCGTTATAGTACAATAACCTCTCGACTCCGCCTGCCTTCCGGAGGCAGGCTCGAGGAGGCAGTAGTAATTTTTTAATTTGCACTAAATCAATGTCTTGTAATTATTTTTTATGTTGAATTCACGTTAGTTAGGCAGTTTGAAACAATTCTTCCTTGGTTTTTCTAACCTTTTTTCTATTCTGTGTTTTGTCTGAAGCAGATCTATAACCTACTGGGGCTATCACGGCTGCATTAAGTCCTAGCTCATCCAATCCCAGTATTTGATTGTAGGCCTGGTTGTTAAACCCTTCCATGGGACAGGCGTCTATTTTTAGCTCTGCGCAGGCAATTAGAAGGTTGTTCAAGGCCAGATAGGTCTGCTTTTCCGACCAGCTTTTCCGATCTTCAGCGGACATCTTTGCGATACTGGTCTTAATGAATTCCCCATACTCTTTTACACCTTCGGACGAATTCCCTTGAGCAGTCATAATTCGTTGTATAAAATCATCTACGTGCCGATCATAGTCAAGGGTGTAATTACAAAAAACGAAGAGCTGGGATGCGTCGGTAATTTGCGATTGGTCCCAAGAGGCGTTTCGCAGTGCTGCCCTGATTTCATCGTTTTCAATGATCAATACCTTATAAAGTTGCAGGCCATAGGAGGATACGGAAAGCCTTATGGCTTCTTTTAGATATTCCAGGTCTTGCTCGCTTACTTTTCTTTTTGGGTCGAACATTTTGGTGGCATATCGCCAATTAAGATTGTCTATTAAGTTCATTTTTTTATGTTTTAATGTTTTACAAAATTTTTAAGGAGGAAATCTTCTCGAAATCCAGTTTTTAAATAAAGTCCCTTTGCCATTTGTGAGGCCTGTAGGGTAGCATATATGGCTCCCTGTTGCTTGGCCAAGTTTAGAACATGGTTCAGTAGGTCTGCTGCATATCCCTTTCGTCTATGGTCGGGGACAACACCAATGGAATGAATACCGGCCAAATTAGGGGTGTCCCTAAAAAGTACTGCTGTCCCAATAGATTGGGATCCATGGTACCCAATGAGATAGTCTACCCTGTTCATGGTGAGTACTACCGTTTCCGGGCTGATACAATATCCAAAAGCCTTAATAAAAAGACTGGACCACAGTGCAGCTGTGCCTGTGTCCGTTACCTTTTGGAAGGATAGTTCACTGGTATGGTAGTGGTTATTCTTCAGCTGTATGGACATGCCGGTCAGTTCATTTTTTAGTATAAAGTTTTGGGACAATAAAAGTTTCTCGGTGACATTGGTTTGCCATACGGGGATGGTGAACCCGGCGATATTGGTTCTATCTAGAATTTCTTCCAATTTCTTTCTGCTCGGAGGCTGATGAAACCATAGTTTATTGGGCCATTCTGATGCTGCCACAGTGCTTATGGCGTAATCATCATTGCTGTAAAATTGGCCATTGGCCCTGCCTGCCAGGCTCCACAGATTAGTTAGATTCCTTATGTTTTCTCTGGTTAAATCCATCACTTTAATATTTTATGAGTATTATTCCCAAGGTCATCACTAACATTCCCATAATTTTTTTAATGGTCATGGGTTCCAAGGGCATTCCAAACCAACCAAAATGCCCTGCTATAGCAGCAAAAATTATTTGACCACTAAGCCCAAAAACCACCGCTGTAGATATCCCAATACGTGGAATGATGTAGTAAAAGAGCGTTACTGCCAAGAAACTTAGAGCGCCTCCCGTAAACCACATATAGGCAGGGATCGATTGTATTTGGTCTGTACTTGGAAGTTCGCGGACGGTCATGAAAACCGCAATTAGTGTAAAACTCGCGCTCATAATCAAGGCTGCTGATGTAGCCAACAAGCTGCTGTTTAGCAGTACCCCAAGCCTAGCATTTATTCCACCTTGGATTACGACCAAAATACCTACCGAAAACGAAAGCAGTAATAATGATGAATTGTTCATGGCCTTACTCTTTCATTTTCATTGGGATGGCTATGGGCCGCATAGGGGAGGCGCTGGCACCCCTTAATTTCAGGGAGGCTGCAATGAACGCAAATTCATACACCGCGTCTTTGGATAGTTTTTCCAAATATAGCTGCTCTATAAACATTACTCCTTTTTCCGCAAGCAGGTATGTATGCACAGGTACCCAATTGTCTTCCCGTTCCGGCGGAAAGGCCTCAAAACTAAGGTTATCCGCACCTAGGAGCATAATTCCTTTCTCCTCTACCAACCACTTAACGGCATCAAGGCCTATACCTGGATAGTTATCCAAATATTGCGGGGCATCTTCATAAAACTCGGCTTGGCCCGTCCTGATCAATACAACGTCTCCGGGTTTTAGCTCCATACCCTGTTTCTCTAAGGTGAGCTGAAGGTCCTGGGAAGTGATGCGATAGTTTTTTGGAAGTGGTCCTTTGGCATCCGCTACGTCCAATAGTACCCCCCTGGCAATAATTGGCGGAATGGTTTCTGCTCCGGTCTTCTTCCAGCCCTTGTCCCCAAGGTATTCCTCTGGGGTATATCCATTCCATATTTTACCATCTAGACCAAAGTGGTTCAATGCATCTATATGCGTCCCCATATGGGTGTACATGGAGATGGCGTCCCCGGTATAGCTAACCTTTTTGTTCATTCGCTCTCCTAGACCATTGGGATTGTCCACTATAGTACCATGTGGTGTATGTGTAAGCCAATACTGGTATCCAGGATCTCCCAAGGAATGAAAGCTGGGCATTCCAACAAAGTAATCTACACTAAGGTCGTAGGTCTTTCCGGAGGATATTTTGGATAGTACCTCTAGCTTAGAAGCTTCGGTCATCATATTTAGGGTGCCAATTTGATCCTTTGGTCCCCATGGACTTTTGCCCACTGTTTCATGTTGCTGCCCTATAGCCAAAAATTGAAAAAAGAGCAGGATTGCAATAAAAATTTTTGTCCTTTTCATGATTAAAATATTTTGTTGGAGCAAATATCAAAACCATGGGGAACTATTTCATTAAGGTATCTTAAGAACGCTAATAATCCCTTAAATTTTTTCGGATTGTACTTAGGTGTTCAGGAGTGACTCCCAAGTAGGAGGCAAGCATATATTGAGGAATTTGTTGTTCTATGTCCCGGTAACGTCCAATAAACTCAAGGTAACGTTGCTCGGCAGACTGACTCATATTGTTGATCGTTCTTTCCTGAAGGGCTACATAACCGTTTTGGGTTTTGATACGGAAAAATCGATCCATCATATGGATTTTATCAAAGAGATCATTTAATCTATCCCTATGAATTTGCATCACTGTACTCTGCGTTATGGCCTGAATAAAGAAAGTGGCAGGTTTCTGGGTGAGATAGGCGTACAGGTCGTTGATCCACCATCCACTTATTCCAAATTGAAGAATATGTTCAGCGCCCAATTCATCTATACTAAAAAGTTTTACGCATCCTTCGGAAATAAAGCGCATATGATTGGAGTATTCCCCACTTTGAAGTAAAAATTGTTTCTTTTTGAGAGATACGGGCTCAAACGATTTCTGGATCAGCTTGGATTCATCTTCGGTAAGAGGAACCAATTCCTTTATATTTCCAATGAGGAGGTCATACATTATTCACAGATTGGATTATTCTTAATTAGATTTCCGTTTAAAATTCGAAAAAAATCCCGTTAGGAACAAGGTAAGGCCCGTTAATCTTAACTAAAGTCAATATATTTAAATTTAAAAGACAATAGTTTCGCACAAATCATAAAGATGGTACGCATGAAACAAATCGCAAAAATTTCTGGAATAGCCTATTTAATGATTTTTCTTTCAGGTTTTTATGCCAATTTTTCTGTACTTGAAAGTCTGGTAGATATCCATAGCCCTACAGTCACGCTTACAAATTTTGTGAACGGACACTCTCAGTTTGGATACGGTCTGTTAGGATTTGTAGTGATGTTGTTCTTTGATGTTCTACTGGTATGGTCACTTTTCTATTTGACGCAATCGGTCAGTAGGAATTTATCTTTTGTGGCCTCTTTTTTCCGACTAATGCATGCTATTTTTTTCGGTATAGCTTTGTCAAAATTGTGGAGGGCATACCAACTCACAGCCGAAGCGGAGAGTGCTATTGGCCTGGAACTCGAAGTAATGAATCTTGTGTCGGATTTTGATTTAGTATGGACTTTGGGATTATTGATTTTTGGCCTGCACTTGATAGTTCTTGGATTTCTTAGTTTGAAATCCACCTTTATCCCAAAAATTATCGGCCTGTTTTTACTGCTGGCTGCTATGGGTTATATGTTGGATGGTATAGCAAAATTAGCATATGAAAATTACCTTATTTACCGACCCTATTTTGAAATGGGCGTGGTATTGACAGGAGTAATTGGGGAGCTATCATTTACCATATGGCTATTGTTTAAAGGGCTAAAAAAGGAGAAAAATTATAATACAGGAAAGCAGGTCTCCAGGTAGATTATTTTAATTTTGTGGAATGAAGACATTGGAGCAACAACGACAGGAATGTTCAAAAGGTCCATTTTTGGCAACGCCTCTTTCAGGTTTACTAGCTTGGTTGTTGGTAGCCTTTTCGGGTATGTTTTTCTCGGATAAAGTTAAGGTTTGGGTGCTCTTTATTGCTACTGGAAGCATTGGATAGGCATAGTACGCGCTATAGCAAGAACTGTAAGTATTGTAATTTTGTGGTACCTTTTTCCAGACTTAAGATTTGTAGCCATCCCCTTGGCCATCGTACTTATTTATGTTGTAACCCTTGTTATTTTAAAAAATAGGAGCAAATTGGCATAAATTTTTCAAAGTCAAGGTATTTCAATAAGTTTTATCATCTGCGTTATTGCTGTACGTTTGTTTTTAGGTCGGAGAATAATGCAAATATTAATGTTTGTGAAGAAGGAGGAAATTGGAAATAAAATAAAGAAGAAGCCTTGGCCTACCAAAGCGGCTATGGAACAGGTTTATGAAATGAAACTGTGGGGCGGTGATAATTCCGATTATTATTCTGGTGAAGGGTCACATCATCCTGAAATTTTAAATCCATATATAGCTGTTATAACATCATTCTTGAGTTCTTTTAAAGAACCCCTTTCCGTTTGCGATTTAGGTTGCGGGGATTTTAATGTAGGGAAGCAATTGGTAAGGCATACCAAGAAGTACACAGGCATAGATATAGTACCAGGGCTTATAGCACGTAATAGGAAAAAATTTGAGGAAGGAAATTTGGAATTCCAATGTTTGGATATCGCCATGGATGATCTGCCTTCCGGGGATTGTGCTATAGTGAGACAAGTGCTTCAACATTTATCCAACGCCGAGGTACATAGTGTAGCGGGTAAGTTGTCCAAGTATAAATATGTCGTGATAACGGAGCATTTACCTGAAGGGGATTTTGTACCCAATAAGGATATTATTTCTGGACAGGGCATTAGGTTAAAAAAACAAAGCGGTCTAAACTTATTGGCCCCACCATTCAATTTGAAGGTAAAGGAGGAAAAGCAATTGTTATCCCATGTTTCCAATGATGGTAAAGGGGCAGTAGTAACTAGCCTTTATAGCATGTTTTAGGATGCATCCAGGTTGTTGGCACAACGAAGGCAACATTCATAACGGAAGAAATAAAACGGTTAAGAGGGGGATACACTTTTGTAACTTCTACTTAAATAAATATTGTCAAGTTTTTCACTATAGATTTAGAGGATTAAATATTGCAAAGGTTAAGCGCGGTCTGAAATCTTTTGTGATCTCTAATACTATAAAATTACATTGGCCATTATCTAACTGTTCATTACCGGACCCAGTGGTGGGAGGGAGGACTTATTTGCCAAACCTAAAGCATTATATAATAATACCTAAGGTGATCGGCTCTTCTAAAGGTTCATTTTCAGAGAACTGGTATTGGAAGCTTATCTGATAAATATCATTGTTGCCTATTTATTATAAGGATATATTTGATTCTAAACGTTTAAATACTTGATTATTATGAAACGAAGAATTCTTTGTCCTACAGATTTTTCAAAAAACGCCCAAAACGCCATTGAATATGCAGTTAAACTGTTTAAGAATGAAACCTGTGTATTTTATATACTAAATACGTATAATGCAGAACCCTATACAATGGAGCTTGCTATTGCTAGGGATTTGGAGGAATTTAGGGAAAAATCGATCAGTGGCTTGAGGGTTATTCTTGAGTGGCTATCACATGATGATAATTCAAGGAATCATGAATTCCACGTGGTATCCGAATGTGGTAATCTATTGGACATAATTAAGACCATGGTGGATAAACAGGATATCGAAATGGTTGTCATGGGCACCCAGGGAGCAACGAATTCCAGAATTGAAATATTCGGGAGCCAAACGGTGCTTGCTATGGAAGAAATCAGAAATTGTCCCGTGCTAGCCATCCCATCAAAAACGATCTATAAGGAAATAAAGGAAATTGTTTTTCCAACAGATTATAGAACAACCTTTAAAAGACGAGAATTTCAATATTTGGTCGATATAGCAAAAATGTCCAATTCGTCCATTGTAGTGCTAAATGTGGTTAATAAAAATGAAAGCCTTGATGAGGATCAAGTCAATAATAAAAATTTATTAAAGGATTATTTTGAAGATCTGGACTACTCGTTTCATACCCTAAAAAATAAAGATGTTCAAGCTGCAATCAATTCATTTATAGAAAGTCGTGGGAGTGATATGGTTTCCTTCATTAATAGAAGACATAGTTTTTTTGGAATGATTTTATCAAGGCCAATGGTGAAGAACCTTAATTATCACACTGGCATTCCGGTGTTGGCCTTACACGAGATTAGAAGATGAGGTTGAAAGCTCTGTGACAGATTTTCAGGACTTGGGCAATGCGCCTGGCTTGGAATAATACGTTAAAGGGGTGTGCTAAGCGCTACAATAGGAGCCAACAGGAAGACTACCTAATCCCGGAGTTCATTAAAAAGACCACAACATTTTATAGTTTAGATATGTTTAAGGCTGGTAGAACATGTGGGTCCGTCATATATTATTACTAGGGATGACCAATATCATATTATTTGACCCAGGAGTTGGATATTTTTAAAGTATAAACCTAAAACAGTTTTTATATGAGAATTTTAATCCCAACAGATTTTTCGGAATTATCCAAGGTAGCGATCAAGTATGCTGTAGATATGAGCAAGGACTTGGAAGTAAAGCTTATGTTGCTCCATGTAATAGACACCAATACACCTTCAATGGCCAGAGTGGGTTCCCATAAACTTCAAGAGGCCATAAAAAGTAGTTCGGAAAGGGCAATGAAAGAACTTTTGGCGTCTATAAAAAAAGATAATAGCCATGATGTAGATATAAGCTATGAAATTACCTCTGGTACGTCTATAGGAAAATACGTTGAGACGACCGCCCTAAAAAATGATATCGATATTGTTTGTATCGGAACCAAAGGTGCCAGTGGGCTTAAAAAGATTCTTTTTGGTAGTAATGCCGCCAGTATAATAGAGAAGAGTAGTATCCCTGTGCTTACCATTCCTGAATTTGCCCGATATAAGGGTATCAAAAACATTGTATACTCCAGCGACTTTTACAATCTTGAGAAAGAGCTTGATCTAATTATCCCTTTCGCAAAATTAATGGATGCATGGATTCAAATTCTTCATATTGATAAGGATGATGAGGGTTTTGAAGGGGATCTACAGCAAAAGGAAAAGAGTTTAATAAAAGATTTTTCTTATCAAAAGATAAAAATGACCGAACTAAAAATCAACTCCGTTGTATTGGGCATCAATAATTTTGTGGCCGACGTTGACGCCGATATGGTAATCATGTTTACCCACCATACCAACTTTTTAGAAAAGGTATTTCAAAAGAGCGTCACCCAAAATACGGCATTTCAAACTAGAATACCACTTTTTACTTTTCAAAAGGAGGCATAAAACTTAAACAAAACATTGTTCCATTATTAAATAGTATTACTTTTTTAACCGATTTTTAGGCATCCCAAGTTATGGATAGGGGCAGTAAGGTAATGAAACCTATCAGGGGGTGTTTAAGTAAAATTGGAGGTTTCGCTTCATTGGATATAATAACATCAGAATAACATATAAAGGGAGATTTGGACTACCGGAGATATTATGTTGGCAATTGGCCAAGTGCAATTTTCAGAGGTACTTAATACACTCTAATATGACTACAAAAGGATAAAATATTGATATGCATTACCTCAACGAAAGCCATATTCTACTTTTTATTATTCAGATCCTCGTTCTTCTTGGGGTTGCACGAACCCTAGGTGTTATCTGTGAATCCATAAAAATTCCCGCCTTGGCCGGTGAAATTTTAGCTGGCGTTATTTTGGGGCCAACCCTACTTGGCCGGGTATCTCCGGACTTACAAAACATGCTTTTTCCTGATAGCGAACCCCAATACATAATGTTGGAAACGGTTTCTTGGCTAGGGGTCTTTTTTCTCTTATTATCCTCAGGGTTTCATGTAAATGTGGGGCATGCGCTCCGAAGTGGTCGTGCATCTATTTTAATTGGCATTGTCGGGGTGTTGTTTCCCATCGCTATTGGATATCCAATTTTTAGTGCATATGACCCTATTTATTGGGGAGAGGCCGCCACAGGTATTACCTTCCCCTTATTTTTGTCCGTAGCATGTTCTATCACTGCCATCTCGGTCGTGGCGCGCGCCTTGGGTGATCTTGGAATCAATAAAACACCACAAGCGTCCCTTGCCCTTTCGGCCTGTGCTATCAATGACATTTTTGGATGGTTATTGTTTACTGTGGTAATGTCAATGGTAACGGCCCATGCAATGGGTGTCATGGAATTGGGCGGAAGGGCATTGCTGGTAATCGCTTTTATTATAGTAAGTATTGCCGTTGGGGCCAAGGTATTGAATTTTGCCTTAAAGCGAGTCGAAGGAACTTCATTACCACAGCCTGCAGCTGCACAGACTCTAATTGTAAGTGTTGGATTGCTTTGTGGTGCCATCACGCAGTGGATGGGAATTCATGCTATTCTGGGATTCTTCCTAGCAGGTACCATGGCGGGAAGTGCCAAAAGAGTAACAGAGGAGCTTCGCAATAGCGTTTCGGATACTTTGCACGCTATTTTTGTACCCCTCTTTTTTGCGACACTTGGTATCAAAATCGATTTTTTGGTGGGACTGGAATTATGGCCAACCGTTATATTCTGTATAGTTGCCATTTTGGGTAAATTTGTTGGTGCCTGGTTAGGAGCAAAATTGGGCAAGCAATCTCAACAAACATCTATTTTAATGGGCTTGATCTTTATTCCCGGAGGTGCCATGGAGATTGTTGTTGCTACTCTGGCCATAGAATTGGAACTTATTGGACAGGCAATATTTGTGGCTATCGTATTTTCAGCGCTCCTGTCCTCAATTCTCGCTGGTCCCCTAATAGGAATCCAAGCTCGACGCATGGGGATAGGGAAAACGGAAGTTAATTCCAGTTAGAAGATTCGGAAATCGCTTTAGTCCCTTAAATTAAAGGAAAACTTGGAGGTATGAATGAAGTTAATGAAGAGGTTGGGTTAAAGAAACAATTGGGTACAGTTCAAATACTCCTATACGGTGTTGGGACCATGCTGGGAGCAGGCATTTATGTGCTGGTGGGCAAGGTAGCGGGATATTCCGGAACACTGGCGCCTCTTTCCTTCCTTCTTGCAGGGGTTTTGGCAGGATTGACCGCATACTCCTATTCCCTTCTTGCCCCGCGGTTTCCGAAAAGTGGTGGGGAAATAATCTATGTAAACAAGGCATTCAACTCAAAACGATTGGCCTCCTTGGTGGGATGGGGAGTAATATTTACGGGGTTTATTTCCGCTGCTGCCATTCTCAAAGGATTTGTTGGCTACCTGAACGTGTTTATTGAATTCCCGGATGCTGTTGTCATTATCGTAAGTATGACACTACTATGTTTACTTGCCATCTGGGGTATTGGGGAATCCTTGAACGTAATTGGGTTAATAACCCTGATTGAGGTAGGGGGGCTTCTATTTGTCATTTTTGTGGCAGGCATAGATTTGGAGAAATTCACTTCCCAGTTTTCCCAAATGTTCCTTGCGGCACCTGGCTATGATATATTTGCAATGTTTCAGGGTGCTTTCTTGGCCTTTTATGCCTTTGTTGGGTTCGAAGATTTGGCAAATGTTGCGGAGGAGGCCAAAAATCCGCAAAAGAGCATGCCTGTAGCCATTATGGGCAGTTTGTTCATTGCGTTGTTCCTGTATGTAGCTGTAGCTGTGGTTGCCGTAATTGCCTTGCCATTGAACGAACTTATTGCCACCGATGCGCCTATGGCGGAAATAGTTGCGAATAAGGGGCAGCATTATGCCTATATTATTAGTCTAATTAGTTTGGTTGCCGTTTTAAATGGTGTATTGGCACAGCTCATAATGGGGTCAAGGGTCCTTTACGGAATGGCAGGGCAGAACAATGCACCCAAATTGTTTCATCAAGTACATAAGAAGTACCGTACTCCAATACTGGCCACCCTGGCCATAGCCATTGGGATTGTGGTTCTCGCCATTTTCGTTCCTATTGTTGAACTGGCCAATACTACAAGCTATGTGGTCATAAGCGTTTTTACAATGGTAAATCTCTCACAGACCAAGTTGGCCATTAACGATTATGGCAGGAAGAAATGTTGGGGAAACCGGAAGTTTTTACTGCCGTTACTTGCCGCCCTGCTATGCATTGTTTTTCTTGTTTATAAGATACTGGCCGAATTGTAGTAATTAAACAACTGGTGTTCAATTATATTTATAGGTGTTCATTATATGGTGATTACTGTATCTATTTTCTCCCTAAATTCCTCAAATTCCCAAAGTAATCAATTGTTTTACTTTATGATAGGTCAATGTAGCTTTAATACATTCCTTCAATTCAGCTTTTGGAATTTTCTGATTTAATTTAAAAACTATGGCCCGTTTACCCTCGTATTGAAATTTGTGGTTGAAAACCAATCTAAATGTATCTACCAGTCTACTTGAGCAATGAAAATACATAGCGTACTGGTCGGGTGTTTTTTCTTTCCAGTCCATTCGCAAGGTACTACCATCTTTGGTTACAAAACTTGGTTCTCCCCATTTTAGGGTTTCTTCCAATTGGTAAACTCCTTCGGTTTCTTCCGCTGTTTCAAGGACCAATTCCCGTAACGCTTGCATCTTATCCCGAACAAAGTCGGGATAGTTGGCAAAGACTGCATCTACTTTAGGGTTTGTTTTTACTTTCAGTTCCCCCATTTTATTCGTTTGTTATGTCGCTGTTCGCCAACAACTTCAGTCTAATATTAATATGGAAGTAAGTTACGGTTTTGTCCGAATATATTAAATAGGGAGTAACCTGCGTTATTCTGACCAATTATGGGAATTAAAAGTATATTTTTTACATTCTGGTGTAGGCTTATTGATTTGATTGGAAAGTCTATTAAACTTAGTTTACAGAATAGGTTGATTTTGATACCGTATCATAGATCAACAATCCCTCGCTTTGACTATCGAGTTGTCCGATTAAAATTCCGTTAGCGTCCCAAACTGATGTTTGTCCGGCACTTAGGGTATTGTTGCAAAACCCGATGCAGTTGGCCATTAAAACTGGCATTGAATATTTGTTCGCTATTTTTGGATAGTCCGTGTTCGCTTTTTCCATTCCCGCTTTTGATTTTGCTACGCTGGCCAAATAAACTTCTGCTCCCATTCCATGTGCATTTTTGGAATGTTCGGGCTGTAATGACTCGTAACAAATGGCAAGGGCAATTTTCGAGTCCTTAATAGACAAAATAGTCTGTTCGCTCCCTTCAATAAAGTACGGCTTTTCGTCCGGATGCAGAATTTGCTTGGAATAAGTTTGTCGTGGCAGGTTTGGTTGAAAAATAAGGGTGCTAATTAAAATTCCGGATTCCGTTTTGGTAGGCATACCAACTCCAATTGTAATACTTTTCGTGTCGCTAATTGCTTGAAACACCTCCAATCTCAAATCATTTTGATCAGTCGCAAAATCCTTTGCGATTTCCGGTTCGTAATTTAACAAGGATAATTCAGGGAAAACGATCAAGTCTGTTTTTTCGGAGACGGCAAGTTCAATCCATTTCAAATGGTTTTCGATATTGGCCTTTATATTCCCTTTTTCAGATTTTGTCTGTGCTGCACAAATTTTCATCTTATGCGTTTTTTCAAAATTAATATTCCAATTTAAGTGTTTTGGTTCTATTGATTTATTATACAGGAGCCTCTACAAACTCAACTCCATATTCTGCTGCTATATTCATAATTTTCCTAAAGTCGGTTTCCGCATTTTCCGGTTCGGGGGGAACAAGTGATGTGGCCGGAGTGCTCATTGCACGAACACAATCTTCAAATCCTGCAGGTGAACAAATCATTAATATTCTTGCATGTCCTGGGGAATCCACTGTATATGTATGCGGTATGTCTTTAGGAGCCAATAAATAATCTCCGTTCTTGGCTTTATAACTTTTATCACCAACGTACAAGGTCAACTCACCGTCAATTACATAAAAACCTTCATCCTCCCTATGGTGAACATGCCACGGGGGACTGCCTTCTTTTGTAGCATAAAGCTCAACAATACAATATTTGCCGTTTGTATCGTTACCCGTAGCGTGAATTATGGCCAACTCACCCAACCAATTAAGCGCTTCTTTTTTCATAGGAATTCTCTTTAGTTTTTCATTGATTCTCTTTGCCGCTTTAGCCTGTAGATTTTGCTTATCTCCGTCCAATTGTAGAACGTATTACCTGCACCTTTATCAAATAACTTTTTTTATATAAATAGTTGGGGGTGAATTCGGTGGGATTTTCCCGTTATAATAAAGTTAGTTAATTGTCGTGATTTTCTAGTGGAAAATCCACGAACAATTCAACAGCCCTCAAGGCTTTGTTGCAGTATTACAAATCTATCCAATAATCCATAACCAGAACATCGGCTATTATAGGGCCTAATTTACTTTATAATAGAGATTAAACCCTGCCTGTCGCCTTTAGATTTGTATTATAAATATTAATTACTACGTTTCCCGTTTTCTGTCCTTGCATTACATATTCATACGCTTTAGCGATATCCTCTATTTCATATTCTCTATCGATCACTGGTTTGAACTTACCTTCTTTCAACAGATTCCTTATAAAGGGAATCGTTTTCTTCTTGTCATAGGGTATTGGAAAAATCACCTTTTGATTGGTAAAAAAGGAGGTGATTGCATAAAGTATATTTTGAGAATAAGGTCCAAGTTCGGAAGATATATAAATTCCCTTTTCTTTTAGTAATGGTTTACATTTTGCAAAAGTACTTTTACCAACCGCATCAAATATAAAATCATACTTATCTTTATCATTTGTAAAATCTTCTTTGGTATAATCAATAATTTTATCGGCACCTAATGATCTTATTAGCTCGATATTTTTTGTATTGCACGTAGCTGTAATTTGGACATTGTATTGTCGTACAAATTGTAGAAGAGCAGAACCAATTCCGCCAGTTGCCCCATTTATCAATATTTTTTGGCCGTCCTTGATATCTACTTTATGAATGAAAGTATAGGCATAATGAGCTCCTTCCAGACTGGAGGCCGCTTGTTTATAATCTATTTTTTCAGGGATAGGAAATAGTTCATCGTCTTTCACTATCATATATTCTGCTTGCGATTCTGAACCTGTATCAGTAAACCCAAATACTTTCTCACCTAAATTATATTTTTCACTTTCCGATACAACCTCACCTGCAAAATCTGTCCCCAATATTGTTTTTCTTGGCTTGAATAATCCTAGTACAAATCTCATTATAAAAGGTTTAGCTGTTAGATTGGCACAATCTGTCCTGTTCACTGTAGTGGCATAAACCTTAATTAATATTTCACCTTCATTGGGAATTGGTTTATCAATATTTTCAATTTTTATTTGATTTGGAAAACAATATTTACTGCGTATTGCGGCCTTCATTTTTTAACTTTTTAATAGTTCAGTTATTGGACACTGTGTTTATTATTTGGCAAGTAGGGAAAAAGAAGGCGATAAACTTTCGTGATCCACCGAATGCCCTATTTGATACTGCCATTTTTTGCTACAGTAAGTATTTCAAATTTTTCTGGATGATAGTCCATTCCAATTCGTATTTCTTCTGTTTTTTCTTTTCCGATAAGTTTTTCAGAGATGTATAATCCCAAATCCAATGAGGACGCAACTGCTCCGGCTGTTATGGTATTTTGGTCATCCACTATTCTTTCATGGACAACCTTTTTACAATACTTTTCCAATGATTTATATTCATTAAAATTAGTCGTAGCAGTTTTGTTTTCTAAAAACCCAGCGGCTCCAATTAATAAACTTCCTGTACAAATTGAAACTACATATTCAACATTTTTTCCAGTTTTTAACCATTCAATGAAATCAGTATTGTATTGAAGATTTCTTGTTCCATATCCACCAGGCACAACTATCATATCATAATCTGACAAATCAGGTTTAATTTTATCAACAATAATTTCTAGTCCAAAACTATCCTTTATCGATTTTTTGGTTGCACATAGGTCCCAATTCAGATTTTTAATAAACCCTTTGGTTTTCATGTTTTTTATGGGGTCATAAAATCCAATAAAATCCAAAAGTGTTATTTCGTCAAATAGTATGTATGCAATATTCATTTTGTTCTTATTACAGCTAACTGCCTATCTTGACCAGGAGTTTCTTAAATATACAAAGGTTAGGCTTAGTCATTAGTGCCAAGGACTAGAGCCTATGTTAAAGTGCGTTTCTTTTCCTGCCTATCAATACAAGGGAATCTGATTCTTCAAATTCTTCAAATTCTTTATATTGTTCTATAGATAAGATTTCAAAGTAATCTTCAAACATTTCCTTAAGGGTTTCTTCGGTTTGATAATTAACAAACATGCCCTTAAAAACTTCAGAGCCTTTCCCTTTCCAGAAGGAATGGCAAACGATCCCGCTCGGGTTTACTATTGAATATTGCCTGGCAATTGATTCTACTATTTCGCTATCCTTTAAATGATGCAATACCTTATTTGAATATATTCCATCAAATTTTACTTGAGTGTCGAGTGTAATTGCGTCCAATACAATGAATTCGCCACCAGGATAATTATTTCGGAGATATTCTATAAATAATGTCGAGCTGTCTGATCCAACCACTCGGAATATTGTACTAAGGATTTTCCAATCCGTTCCCGGACCGGAGCCAATTTCTAATACTAGCGATTCTTTAGGTAAGACGCGTTTAAACTTCTCTATTAATTCCCGACTGTCCACATCTTTTGCCAGCTTAATGTATTCTTCTACGGATTCTTTGGTATGATAGTACTTGTTTTTCATTATATTGACTCTAAGTGCACTCTAGCGGTTAGGCTAAATATTTTTGCCATCCCAAAGGTTGGCTATGAAATTTAAAGAAGTGTGGTGCAGCGTTGTTTTTAATCACGACATATTCAAATAAAATATGTGAACTCTTCTATCCAACTATTTCGGTTATTTTTTCTTAAAATTAGCAGTTACACTTCCTACATTATCAATCACAACTTTCAACTCAGTATCCTGATCAATATTTACGAGTTCAACAGGAGAGCCTGGGATTACCAAGTTTCCTTTTTCTAAAGACAAGCCTTTATCGGTCAGAAAATTCACCAACCATCTTAATGAGTGAAGAGGACCCCCCATAATCTCTGATGCAGGTGCAGACATTATGAAGGAATTATTCTTATAAACCGTAAACTTCTCATCTTTGAATTGTAAACCTTCAGGGGAAACTCTTTGGCTTCCTATAATAAGTCCAGTATGAATGCCTCCTGTACAAATTAGTTCTTGAATGGTCGGTGGTTTAATCCAAAAATTGAATTCATGGATTTCAATTCCAGGGCTGATATAGTCAATAGCACTTATTAGATCCTTATCAGAAAGGTTTTTCCCTTCAAGATTTTTTCCGATCCTAAAGACCATTTCTGGTTCAATAGCACAGTTAATGTAATTGCTCCAATCAATATTTATAGGATTTTCTGTGGTGTGTGGGTAAAATAGCTTTCCATTAATCGGCTCACTTAAACCAAACTGTCTCCTAATCGAACTGCTTGTACACCCTATTTTAAATCCTGCCACAGTTTCTCCAGATTCGATTCTTCTTTTCGTTACCAAGTCCTGTACTTTATAAGCTTCTTTAATTGAAAGATTTCGTACTAAGGTTTCCTCACCATTCCATTCCTTTTCGTAAAATGAGTGATAAAAATCGTTTGCTATGGATTCGATGATCTTCAAAAGTTCTTTAATATTTTTTTATGATACACAAGGTGTTTGTATATAGATAGTTACGTGTTTCAGCTACTAAATTAACAAATACAAACCTAACTTGCCTGCCGGTAAGGAGGTAGAAAAACCGTCCTGCCACGTTTTTGCGCCTAGGAGGATCATCGAAAGGGGTCTATAACTAGCAATTCGCCAGACCGGCTTATAGGGCTGAATATTTTTTAAGGCATTTTAGTATTATTTGTTTTACTAAATGTAAAGTTTATTTGTCAAATAGTTTTATTTGTTTTACATTTGTTTAAAATTAAATCTATGTAATATGAAAACAAATTATTTATTTCCGAATAAGTTCAAAAGAATCGGTTGGCTTATTCTTATTCCATCTGCTATTGTTGGGTTGGTAACACTTATTTACGAATATGAACCAAGTTTTTTAGGTTTCAATGTCCCAGCTATTTTTATAGATGACTTTTTTACAGATAAAAAATTATTCGGAATGGTCAATAATAATATTCTGAATGAAATTTTCGGGATTTTAATTATTATCAGTTCTTTATTTGTCGCTTTTTCCAAAGAAAAATCAGAAGATGAATATATATCTAAAATAAGATTGGAGTCCTTGGTTTGGGCTGTTTATTTCAACTACGGAATTCTTTTATTTTCGATTTTGTTTGTTTTCGATTTTTCCTTTTTATGGGTTATGATATTCAATATGTTCACAGTTTTATTGTTTTTTATAATCAGATTTAATTGGCAAATTTCCAAACTTAAAAAATCAGCTAATTATGAAGAATAATATTAAAGTCGAAAGAGCAAAAAAGAATATTACTCAAGCTGAATTAGCGAACCTGGCAAAAGTTAGCAGACAAACCATTAATGCAATGGAACTAGGAAAATATGTTCCATCAACAGTTTTAGCATTGAGGTTGGCACAGATTTTTGAAGTTGAAATCAGCGAAATCTTTACTTTGGAAGATTCCGATTGGGATTAGGTTATATTACTGCCAATAGTTGTAAAACGTATTTTATACTTACCATCAACTTTTTGGTCCTGTTTATTGCTGTGAAATAAAACTTCTAACGTGATTGGACATTATTTCAGGTTGACTCATCCACATATCATGCGTAGAATCTGATATATGAACATGTTTGGCGTTTGGCATATTGCCAATAAGGATCTCATTAGTGCACCTCAAATTAGGCATTGTGTGTTCAGATGTAAATATCATCACAGGTAAATCAAACTCGGTATTAAAATTTGGGAAGGGATTTTCAGAACTCAATAATGCTTTCATTTCAATTAAATTCGCTTTAAGAGTATTAAGCGCCTCAGGAGGTATGTCATTTTGGATATCTTTACCCACAAAAAACTCAAATATGGACTTCATAACTAGAGTGGAGTCATTGGTTTTAAAAGCGGCACCTACCTTTTCTATTAATCTCTCATTAGTAATCCTTAAGGATTCCACGCAACCTTCAACACTTAGCATTGGAGGTTCTGAAACTATCAGTGATTTAAGTTTATCCTGGTGCTTATTGGCATAGGCTATAGCTATAAGTCCACCATAAGAATGTCCAATTAAGTGAAATTTATCAACTCCAATTCCATTTATAAGCCTCTCAAGATCCCTAGCCTAGGTCATGGGGATAAAAGGAGTACCTTCCTTATATCCATTGTTATTGGGATAATTATATCTCCTGCTATATGTGATAACCCGAAAGTCATTCTTGAGTAGGTCAAGATGAGGCATAAAGACCCTGTAGTCCTACAGACTGCCATGGACTAATAACCATTATTAACAGTAGGCATTTTTAGTTTACTCCTGTTCATTTCGATTTTAATTGACTTTTAAATTCATATTTAACTTCTTCATTTAGTAAATCATCAACTTTAATGAAATTTAGGCGATTTAATAATTTTATCGCACTTTGGTTTTGCTTATTGGTTATTGCCATAATTCGGTTTAGTTCTATTTTATACAGTCCAAAGTCAATTGCTAATTTCATAGCATTAGTCATAATTCCTTGGCCACGGAACATTGGTAATAAAACACATCCAAGTTCTCCAGTCCCAGTTTCAAGTCCTCGATAGTATCCGCAAGTTCCCATAACTTTATTTGTTGTTCTATGCGAAATGCCCCAATGAATAGAATTGCCATTGCGATAATCTTGATTTATTCTTTCGTGCATTTCTATAGCCTGTTCAAGGTTGTCAGCCTGTTTAGCATTATAAAACGAAATTTCGACAATATCTGGAATGTCAGAAATCAGAATTTCTCTCAACATTATTTTTTCCGTTGACAAGGTAGGAAATATGTTAAATGGCGGTAGGTTCATTTTTTTTGTTATTGCTTATTGCTAATGTGTTTGTAAAAGATTGGTTGCGCCTGCCTGCCAGTAGGCAGGTAGAAAATCCGTACTGCCACCCTTTTGGGCGTCGGAGGAGTTTCGCAAGTTGGCGAGAACATGAAACCCGCCAGACCAGCTTGCCGGGCTGGTTAATTTTATACGGTGTCATTAGTTTTATCTTTTCCTTTATATACATTTGGGTTATGTTTCTCCATATAAAATTCAGGATTAGGTATTTCCGTAAATCCAAACTTTTTATAAAGCCATTCAGCTGTATCAGTTAATAAAATCCAGCGTCTTAACCCTTGAAGATTAGGGTGTTCCATTATTTCATTTATCAGCCATTTACTTAATCCCTTTCCTCTATATTCCTTTAGAACATAAACATCTCCTAAATATGCAATTGTTGAATAGTCTGAAATTATTCTAGCAAAGCCAATTTGTTTGTTTTGGTAATAAAGCCCAAAATTTAAAGAGTTTTCAATTGATGTCTTTAAAGTATTGATTGGAATTCCGTTAGCCCAATCAGTTTCGTTTGCAAGGAATTTGTGAATGCTCAAAATATCCAATTTATCCTTGTCAGTTGAAATGGTATAGTCATTTCTATGTGTTTCTCTAATTTCCAATTCAGTTTTCTTAATTAATGCTAGCGTTCTGCAGCTAAAAGCCGTGCCAGATTGGTCTGGTTTATTTGCCGAACTAAGGTAGAAAAAACTTGGTAACGAAATGTACAATTTTAGTATGTTAGCCGGCATTGCTTTTAGGTGCTGTTAGCAGCAGGTCATTCTTATTACATGTCTTATTAAATTCTGTCTTACGATTTTCTTATCCCTGAAACCAATAGATAAATTCCCAATGTAAATTCAAAAAAGCAACCATAATAGCAGATGCTCCTGTCAATGGTGATGAACGTTCTATAAAACCAAACATGAGGGCAAAGTAACCAGCAAATAATGGGAAAGCACCTACAATACCTATAACAGAAAGCCAACGAGGTACTAAACGGGCTTGGTAAAGCAGAACACCTAAAAGTATGTCATCTATTGCGGCATAAAGCTTTGGCCAATTACAAAAATACGGTCATATAGTGCTACCAACGCACGGCTTATCGCTATGGCAATTTCTCCAGCTCCTTGTTGATGCAGAGTTACTGCTCCTAATATAAATGCCACACCAATGAATATTGTTGCCGCTTCTAATATGCGGGCAGCAACAAGCCCTAATGCAAGTGTTTCATTTAGCTTTTTTAAAACTGAATACAGAATAATAGATCAAATGATACCACTTAGTGCAACTATTATTTCCAGTATTCCGCCAAAGACCACTATGTTGTAATTGGCGTTGCTCAACAAATAGTTAGGCTTGTGTATGGATTGATACAGAAATAATGTAGGTACAGAAACAAAGGTAAGTATGTAAAAGAAACCCGCCCAGAAAGCTGTTTTGTGAGGCAAATACAGCTTATCCTTTTTATTTAAATCAGATGAATACATATTTTTAAATGTTAAAAAAAAATAGATCAATCCTTCACTAATACTGCAACATTGCCTCTCTTTCTAAATTGTTCTACATACCGGTGGGCTTCTCTTATGTCCTTTAATTTGTATGTCTTATCTATAATTGAAATCAGATTTTCAGATTCAATTAACATTTTTATGAAATGCAAATCATTTTGTGTGGGCCTTGATTGACTTTTGACTGAAACAAATCTTCCATTGTGAGATAGAATTTTCCTAAAATCTGATTTACTGATTTTCCCTACTGCATCAAAAATCTCATCAAATTTTTCTTTCAAAGAAGTAATATGGGTTGTTGTATAATCGATAGAGTAATCTGTCCCCAATGATTTAACAAGGTCTATATTTTTTTGACTACAAACCGAAGTAACCTTTGCTCCAAAATACTTGGCAAGTTGTATTGCAAAAGTTCCCACACTACCTGAAGCACCGTAAATCAATATTTTTTGACCGTTAGAAACGTTTGCTTTTCGCAAAAAATACAATGCCGTTAAGGAACCTAAGGGTGTAGTTGCGGCTTCTTCAAAAGACATATTTTCTGGTTTCTGTTCAATGATATCTGTTTCTTTTAAACAAAGGTATTCTGCATATCCTCCAAACTTTAATCCGCAATAAGCAAATACGGCATCTCCCTTTTTAAAACCACTAACATTCTTTCCGGTTTTTTCAACAATTCCTGATATTTCAAAACCTAAAGTTTTCACTCTTTTGGGTTTGAAAAGTCCATTAAATATGCGGACTAGAAACGGGTTGGCTTTTCTTAAGCGCCAATCGGCTGCTGATACAGAAGTTGAGATTATTTTTATTAAAATCTCATCATTTTTTGGAATAGGCTTATCAATTTCTGTCAAATTTAGAACATCGGCTGTCCCATATTTTTCATAGACAATTGCTTTCATTTTATTTACTTTTATTAGTGAATTTTTCTTCTATAAGCTCTTTGTTTACCATCATCCCTGTTGTTGTTCCCATTGACACAGCATTCGCAACTGTCCGCATACGGGTTACATTATCGCCACTAGCAAAAATGCCGTTTATTGTCGTTTTGTGTGCATCATCAATTTTGATATATCCGTCTTCAGTCAGTTCGCATCCTAATTGTTCAGGTATTGGGCAATGTTGCTCAAAAGGTAGCCGTGTGTAAATGGCTTTAACTGATTTTTTTGAGCCATCCTTAAAAATGATGTTTTGAAGCTGTCCGTTGATGTGTTCTAATTCTGCAATTTCCTTTTCCATTATTTTTATTTGATGTCTTTCAAGGATAGCAGATTGTTCAACAGTCAGTATTGATTTTCCGTTTGTAAATAGTGTCAAATCTTTTGTCCAATTGGAAATGAGCTTAGAAAATTCAAACCCGTATTCGCCATTGCCAAAGATTCCTGTTGTTTCATTTCTTACTTCGTATCCGTGGCAATAAGGACAATGTAAAACGGAAATTCCCCAACATTCAGAAAAGCCTTTAATACTGGGCATTTCATCCTTGATTCCCGTTGCGAAAATTAGTTTTTTTGATTTGAATATGTCTCCCGATGATGTTTGAACTTCAAAGCCGTTTTCGGTTTTGCTCACTTTTGTCGCCAAACTATTAAAAAACTCCACACTGTCATACATTGTTACTTGTTGCTTCGCAAGAGTTGCAATTTCCTTTGGCGTTTTTCCGTCTTGGGTCAAGAAGTTATGCGAATATGGGGTTTGTCTGTTACAAGGTTTTTCGCTGTCAATAATCAGTACTTTTCTCAAAGCTATACCTAAAGCCATTGCTGCTGCAAGTCCTGAATAGCTACCTCCTATTATGATTACATCAAAATGTTTTTTATCGCTCATATCTTTTTATTTAAAATTGAATGGTAACTTAAAGGAAATACAAAAACGGATACCATAAATCCACCTTGTTTAATAAATTTTCTTCGGCTAAGATTTTTCATTTTTTGACATTTTTTGCTGCACCTTATTAATAAATGGCAAGCCAACAAAAACCATCCACGGAACCAATACCAATGTTAAAACAAGTGTTTTCAGAAACAATGGCAAGTCTGCTAGGTAACTTCCAAACAAAATATTAAAGAGGGTAATAGAAGGATAAATTACTATCCATATTTTAATTGTTTGTATAAACTTTCCCCGGGTTTTCATTTCAATTGTTTTATGGTTCTATAATTTGACCTGTTACGGTTCCAAACAAACTTTTCTTGAAGCCAAACTCCAATTGTTTCATTGTTGTAGGAATTTCACCAGGGAAATAGGGGAAATATTGAGGAGAATTTTCAATAACAGTAGGGCTTACAGCATTGATACGAATCCCATTGCCCAACTCAATAGCTGCTGCTCTTACAAAACCTTCTACAGCTCCATTTGCTGCTGATGCATTGGCAAAATGAAGTTGTGGTTCGTGGGTTAATGCACCAGTAATTAAAGTAAAAGATCCATTTGGCTTGATATAATGTTGTCCGATGAGTACTAAATTGATTTGTCCCATCATTTTTCCTTCAACGCCAGTTCTAAATGTTTGGTCGTTAAGATTTTTCCAAGGTCCTACGAATGTGGGCCCTGCTGTTGAAATTAATGCATCAAATTCACCGACCTTTTCAAACATTTCCTGAATTGATTTTGTAGAGGTTGTATCTACTTGTAATTCTCCAGATGTTTTACTTACCCTTACAATGTCATGATTTTCTTTTTCAAGTACATTGGCTAAAAACTGCCCCATAGTGCCTGATGCACCTACAATAATAATTCTCTTTTTAGTATTCATTTTAATTTTATTTAATGATTTATGACGCAAAATTATATTGGCTTAACTGCTGTCTGATAGGATTTTTGGCAAGTTCAATGGGATTATTTTGAAATTTTACAAAGTCAATTTTAGAAATACGCCATAATTGTTTTTGACATTTTTATTTGCACCATAGCGGTCAAAATTGTGTGCAAGTCCAAAACTGAAATATTTATACGTTAAGCCCAAACGGCTATACGCATAACTTCGGTAATGATTTCCATTTTCCAAATCATGGTTGTAATGCAATTGCAAGCGTGAATAAACAGACCAATTCTCATTTATGGCAGGCCTATACTCTATGAGACCAAAATTGGAAATCTTGTTGCTATTGATAAAATAATAACTTGGCATATATATCACCGAAAGTGTATTGCTCTGATACATATATTGCAAGCCCACAAAATTTTTCAGGCCCTCTACAGAAGTAAAACTTGCACCAGAGTTGATGCTGATACCTTTGTATAAATGATGATAAATAAGTGTTGTGTTTTGAAACTCATTGTTGCCGAGATTGTCTTTGTAATCGGCAGCATAAGACGAAATGGACAACAAACCAATTTTTTTCTTTTCTACAAAAACTTTGTTGACCATAAATTGTAAAAACTGTCGTTTGTTGCCAACCATTTCTTCCACTAAAACTGTTTTAGGTTTGAAAATAGCCGTTGAGTCCTGGGCATGTAAATTTTTCATGCTGAATGCAACAGCAACTAAAATTGATAAATAATGAATCTTTTTCATGTAAATGTTTTTTTGAGGTGATTAAATAAATTAACACCGCAAAAGTATTTACATGGCAAGCCTGTATAATCCGACAAACTTCAAGTTGAATAGGACTTATTTAAAGTTTTGGCGAAATGCTTCTGGAGTAAGCCCAGTTTGCTTTTTGAAAAAGCGTATAAAATAGGAGGGATCATCATAGCCCAGCGTATCGGCTACTTGATTGACTTGACTGACTGTGCCTATGAGTATTCGCTTGGCTTCTAAAATAATATACTCATTGATAAGTTCCGAAACCGTTTTTTTCAACGATGCTTTCGTAATGGCGTTCAGTTGATAAGGCGTCATGCTTAACATTTCCGCATAATCATTTACTTGTTTTTTGGTGTGAATGTTTTTTTCAAGTAAGTCTTGCAATTCTTCCAGACGCTCTTGAGCATAAAGTTTGGCTTCATTGGGGATTTTATTCGGATGATAACTTTGCCTTGCTATAGAAATAAATAAAACATTTAGATAGGATTTAATTACTTCAGTGTATCGTTCTTGTTTTTGAGTAAATTCTTGAAGAATAGAGTGGTCTTGCTACATTTGTTGGGACACTTAGTTAAGGGCAATA
>TARA_R110000796_G_scaffold162592_4_pt1 | contig 65840 bp, 55 predicted proteins | sample TARA_R110000796 | Tara Oceans TARA_R110000796 (sample SAMEA4397815) | marine metagenome | biome: Polar Biome; feature: [SRF] surface water layer (ENVO:00010504); material: water (ENVO:00002006), including particulate matter (ENVO:01000060) such as... | depth 5 m
TAACTCAAAATACAATGTTTAAAGCTAATTTATTACCAATTCTGAGAAGCTTTAAGAAGAACAAAGGTTACACCGCAATCAATATTGCTGGTTTGGCTATTGGTTTTGCTTCTGCCATTCTGATCGCTATTTATGTCAATCAGGAGTTCACTTATGATAAGCATTTTAAAGGCCATGAGCGCACCTATCGGATGAGTCATAGCACATTTGCGTTGGCCTCAATAGCGCAACTGAGTTATCTAGAGCAGAAAATGGCAGGAGTGGAGACTTGGGTAAATGTAATGTCGAACCCTAGTAGTACGCTAAAGTATAAAGGACAAGGATTTATTGAAGAGAATACCTTCTATACAACAAAGGACTACCTCAAGGTTTTTGATCATAAGTTCATTTTGGGTAATCCTAACACTGCCTTAGATGGTATCAATGGGCTTGTTTTGACAGAGTCCATGGCCCAGAAAATATTTGGCAATGCAAATCCAATGGGCGAGCTAGTTGAAATAGCCACACATATATCTACTGATAATTATCAAGTTACAGGTGTTGTGGAGGACTTACCTCCCAGTAGCACAATGAAATTTAAAGTGATGGCGCGTTTGCCGCAGTTATTCGAAGGTCAAATAAAGGACATCTTTTCGTTTACTACGGGGTATTCATATTTCAAAACTGAAACCGCTCAACCTGTCAGCACTGTTCAAGCCCAAACAGATGAGATTTTTGCGAGACGCAATTATGACCTCTATGGTTCGGAAGATGATTTCGAGACTTATCTAGAAGAAGTAAGATCTTATCAACCAGTGATTATGAACATGACCGATGTACATTTAGAGTCAAATGTGCGATTTGAAGCTTCGAATCCCGGCAACAAAAGCTACCTCTATATTTTCTTAGGCATAGCCATTTTTATAGTTGTATTGGCAGCCATTAATTATGTGAATTTGGCCACCGCTCAAGCTTCTAAAAGTGCCAAGGAAGTTGGGGTTAGAAAGGTATTAGGTTCAGTGCGTAGCCAGTTGATCATCAGGTTTCTCACGGAATCGGTAGTATTGGCTATATGTGCTGTAATCCTTGGTTTGGGCTTGGCAGAAGCGGCATTACAGCTCATGTCGATTGCTGGATTTTCTAATTTCGATGTAAGTATTATTGATTACCCAAGCTTGATTATGATCACACTTGGTGTAGCAGTAGCTACTGGCCTTGGTGCTGGTATTTACCCAGCTTTGGTGCTTACCTCTTTTAAGCCAGCCTCTGTGCTTAAAGGTGATTATCGCTCAGGTGAAGGAAGTAAATTCTTCAGAAACTCATTAGTCGTTTTTCAGTTTGTTGTTTCCCTGTCCTTGGCCATTTTTTCAGTTTTCGTTTACCAACAACTCAATTATGGACTTACCAAAGAATTGGGGTTCGAAAAGGAAGGTGTTATCGTAGTAGATAATTCGAAATTTCAGTTAGGCGCAGAAGATGAAAATGTAAATGCCTTTAAAAATGAGGTACTTAAAATTCCTGCGGTAAAGAATTTCTCAGGCAGCCATTACAGCATGATTGGCAATCTGCCACTTTCTTCAATAGAGGAAATTGGTGGAGAAGAAACTACTTATAAAGTGGAGTATAAATATACAGATGCCGATTTTGTGCCTACCATGGGCTTCAAACTTATAGAAGGAAGAGACTTTGATGAGGCTTTAGATGGCGATCGAAAAGCTATTATTGTCAATGAAACTTTTGCAAAAATGATAGGCGATGGGCTGTATGAAAAACATTTTAATGCAGGACTTAATGGAGATGATGTAAAGGTAGTAGGTGTGGTTGAAGATTTCCATTACGCTGATTTTAGCAAGGCTATTGGGCCAACGGTTTTCTTTAAAAGAGACTATACTTCTCAATTCAATATCAGATTAGAAGGGAAGGAAGTGGGACAAACCATTAAGGAAATTGAAGCACGTTATGCTCAATTTACCACTGAACCGCTGGATTTCTATTTCTTCGATCAGCGATTCAATACCCTATTTAAGGGAGAAAAGCAGATGAGTCAGATCATTACAATTTTCACTGGCTTGAGTCTCTTTGTGGCACTTATTGGCCTTATCGGTTTGATCAGTTACAAGCTGGATCAGCGCATTAAAGAAATTGGAGTTCGTAAAGTTTTGGGTGCCAGCGTAATGCAAATTCTAAAGCTTTTTTCAACAGAAATGATCAAGATCATTGGTATTTCACTCTTGATTACGGTGCCTTTGGGCTTCTATATGACTGATTTGTGGTTGAATGGATTTGCCTACCAAGTAGAAATTGGGGTAATGCCTTTTGTGGCTGTTGCCTCCTTTGGTTTGTTCATTACACTTTTGGTCGTATCGCTAAGAACAATGAAAACAGCACGAATGAACCCTGTGGATTCGCTGAGAAGTGAGTAGAAAGCTGGAAGGGAAAAGGTATCAGTCCCGAATTATCGGGAAGAAAACTCAGTGAGCTCTCTTTAACCAATTAATAATAACCAATAACTCAAGGTACAATGGTCAAAAATTATCTTAAAATCTTAGTCAGAAATTTTGTTCGAAACAAAACTTTCACGCTCATTAATATTAGCGGCTTAACGTTGGGTATTACATGTAGCTTAGTCATGTTCTTGATTGTAAAACAAGAGCGCAGCTTTAACCAATACCATAAAAATATAGAGTCGATTTATCGGGTTGGACACATTGATGTAGAAGACGGAAGGGAATATTCTCAAGGCGGAGTGCCATTGGTTATGCCTGCTTCCATCAAAGACGAAATAGTAGGGGTAAAGGAAGTCACTTTGATTTCTCACGAACGCTATGGCCTCATTTCAGTAAATAATGGAGGTAAAATTGAATACTATGAAGAGGACCCAGAATTGGTATACATCGAACCCTCTTTCTTCAATATTTTTGACTGGAAACTGCTAGAGGGTAGTGTCGAGTCTGTATTTAACCAGCCCAATATTGTAGCCTTAAACAAAACACTGGCCGATAAATACTTCCCTAATCAATCTGCGGTAGGACAAACCATAAAACTGAATAAGGAAACTGATTTGAAGATAGTAGCCGTAATGGAAGACGCTCCCAAAAACTCTGACTTTCCTTTTGGTATTTTCATTTCTATGGAAACAAAAAAAGCGAATGACCCTAAGGAGTTTAATAATTGGGGGAGTATTTCAAGTGATAACGTAGCTTTTGTGCTTCTAGAAAACAATGTAGATCCAGCAAAAATTGATGCCCAGTTTCCAGACTTTATAGAAAAACACTGGGACAAGGATACTCGCGAGGCGCGCACATTTCTACTAGCTCCTTTTAATGAATATCATTTTGATGAACGTTTTGGGGTATTTAGCCAGCGCCAAGTACCCAAAGCAATTCTGTATGCCTATATCATTATCGGCATCTTACTCATTGTAACTGCCTGTTTTAACTTTATTAATATGTCTACCGCCATGGCCGTAAAACGTGCCAAGGAAGTAGGAATGCGTAAAGTGCTTGGGAGTAGTCGTAAACAATTGGTTATGCGATTTATGGGCGAAACATTCGCCATTACACTTATTGCCTTGTTTATTTCAATGGCACTTACAGAAAGGCTTTTGCCTATGGTCATTAATGATTTTATCGGTATTGAAGTGCCCTTTAATCCTGTTACAGACTTAGCCCTCCTTGGCTATTTGCTTGTTGTTCTTTTTGCCGTATCTGTATTGGCTGGTTTGTATCCTGCCATTGTTTTGTCGAGCGCAAAACCCATTTATGCTCTTAAGGGAAGTATGACAAAAGGGAAGGGCAATTTATTTTTCAGAAGATCACTGGTCTTTACGCAGTTTCTAATTTGTCAGATTTTGATTTTCGGAACGGTAGTCGCGGTGCAGCAAATGGATTATTTCAGTTCGGTAGATATGGGATATGACCAGGAATATATTCTGAATATCAATTTGGCCGAGAATGATAAAGCAACTCGCGATCTGTGGGATTCAAAAGTTCAGAACATTCCGGGTGTTGTTTCTCACTCTTTTAATTATAAACCTCCATTTTCTGGTTCTCAGTCGGTAACCAACGCCTTTTACTATGGCATAGATAGCGCAGTAAATGAGCTTAATGCCCATGTAAAAATGGCTGACGATCAGTTTCAAGAAACTTATGGCTTAAAGCTAGTAGCTGGTGATTGGTTAATGAAAAGTGATACCGTAAACCAATATGTGGTAAATGAGACCTTCTTGAAAAAACTTGGCATTACTGACCCGAATGAAGTTATCGGTGAGCGAATGAAGCTATGGGGCATGACTGCTCCTATTGTTGGTGTAGTAAAGGATTATCATGTTACTACTCTATCTCAGGCCATTGAGCCTGTAGCCATGTTTAACCGACAAGAGAACTTTAGAACCCTAGGACTACGCATTAACGGACAAAGTTCAGCTAGTGTGATTTCTGAACTAGAAACCATTTGGAACGAAATTCATGAAGAATATGAATTCGACTATACTTTCTTAGATAAACAAATTGCCGATTTCTATGAAGGAGAAAGAAAAATGTCGCAAATGTTAACTGTGTTTGCGTTCATTGCCATTTTCATTGGCTGTTTGGGTCTTTATGGATTGGTGTCGTTTATGGCCAATCAAAAAGCCAAGGAAATTGGTATCCGTAAAGTTTTGGGGGCTACCGTAGCAAATCTGATGGGGCGTTTTTCGATGGAATTTATTGTTTTAGTTGGCCTGTCATTTTTGTTGGCCGCTCCATTGGCCTATTGGGGAATGAACAGTTGGCTTGGGCAGTACGAGTACCGAATTGCAATTGGCCCAATCATTTTCTTGATCAGTATTGGTGCATCGCTTTTGATTGCTCTCGCCACTACTGGCTATCGTTCCATGCGGGCCGCTACTGCCAATCCTGTCAATTCACTTAGAGACGAATAAACATATGATACGCCAACATCTTAAACTCGCAATTCGAAATATTCAAAGAAAAGGATTTTTTTCTGTGCTCAATATTGTGGGTTTGAGTGTTGGTTTGGCCTCATTTTTAATCATTAGTTTATACGTATTTCAAGAATCTACTTTTGAGAGAGGTTTTTCTAAAGCAGACCGTACTTATCGAGTGTATACCAAATCTCTAAATGCTTCTTTAACGGCTACTTCATCAGTAAATTTAGCAGATGAACTGGCAAGGCAACCTGAAGTGGAAGAAGCTATCAGTTTAGTGAGAGTGCCAAATAGCCAAGTATTGAGTGTTGGCGATGCCGTCTTTCAGCCAAATAATTACTTCGAAGTAGACGAGTCATTTTTTAATGTTTTTGATTTTGATCTTCTCTACGGTAATAGAGAAACTGCTTTGAATAACCTCAATTCACTGATTCTTACAGAAGTGGAGGCTCAGAGGCTTTTCGGGAGGACTGATGTAGTGGGTGAAACTATCATAATCAGGGATGTCCAAGTTTTAATAACAGGGGTTGTTAAAGCTTCACTGTATAAAACCCACCTCAATTTTAATGGCTTATTGCCAAAGCCAGAAAGTCCATATAAACTGAGTGCTTGGAGCGGTATTAATGCATATACTTATGCTGTGCTAGGGTTAAATGTAAAACCTGAACAACTCGATAAGCGATTTGATGAAATTAACGAAGATTTTATCTTCCCAGGTTTTCAATCCTCAATGCCATTTGCAGCAGATTATACATTTCAAGACTGGACAAAGGATAGTAATATTGAGCTTTTTGCTCAACCCATTACAGAAATACACTTAGAATCTGAGTTGAGTAGAGAGTTAGAAACTGGAGGTGAAAAATCTACAGTGTTGGGCTTTGCTATAATCGCAATCTTCATCCTCATTATTTCTTGCGCAAACTTTATCAACCTATCAACGGCCAAAGCTTCGGATAGGGCGAAGGAGATAGGGATGAAAAAAGTGATGGGTTCATCTAGGTTAGTGTTGGTTACTCAGTTGCTGGTTGAATCCTTACTTATTACCTTATTCGCAGGAGTTCTGGCTTTTGGCTTTGCCGAGCTTGCCTTAAAATTAGTGAATTACTTTTTCGATGGTTTTATATCGATTTCGCTCGTCCAAACGCCTCAGGTTCTTTTTCCTCTACTATTGTTGCTTGTATTGATAGGTATTCTGTCTGGTTTATACCCAGCCATCTATCTGTCTTCTTTCAAAGTAACTGCGCTATTAAAAGGCCAGAAGGTAAAAGGATTCAAAGGTGCTAGTTCTGCTAACGTTTTCCGGAATGCTCTAGTCGTTATTCAATTCTCGCTGTCAGCTATCCTTATTATATGTGCTGTATTTATGTCTAAACAGCTTAAGTACATGTCTAAAATTGATCTGGGATTTGATGAAGAGAACGTTTTAGTACTACCAAAAGCCAGTTTCTTAACGAATCAATTTGAGGCATTTAGAACCGAGGTAGAACGACTGGCCATCGTGGAAAACACATCAAGCTTGTCGCGTCTTCCGGGAGAAGAGAATGATGGATTTAAGATCGAAATGGAAACTGTGGACGGAGAGACTGTTTATGCTAATGAGTTTTATGGTGACTCAGAGATATTTAATTTATTGGGCATTGAGTTACTGTACGGACGATTATTCTTTGATAATGTTGAAAGTAACATCAAAAGCGTGCTGATAAATGAGACTGCCGCATCTTTAATTAGTAACGGAAACGTGTTGGGTGAAACCTTAGATGGAGATGAAGTTATAGGCGTGGTAAAAGATTTTCATTTTCAGTCACTCAGAGAACAGATAAGGCCAGTGATTTTTAAGTGGAGACCAAGGTTCACTCAGCTTGCTATAAAAATGCCGATCAATCAAGAGAACGTTGAAAGGATCGAAGCCAAATGGCAAGAGTTTTCAGACTTACCTTCAAACCATTATTTCTTAGAAGACAACTACAAGGCTATTGTAGCTAAAGAGTATCGTGCTGGGGATGCTTTTAGCCTGTTTACTACTTTGGCCATTTTTATTTCTTGCTTGGGGATGTTTGGGCTCACTGTTTTTGCTGCTGATCAGCGATCCAAAGAGTTTGGAATTAGAAAAGTCTTGGGGGCAAAAGTGGCAGACCTGATCAAATTGTTAATGAATAATTTCTTGAAGTTAGCCTTGTTGGCCTTGCTAATTGCAGTGCCCTGTTCTATTTGGGGTATTAATCAATGGATTACGGATTTCGCCTATCGTATAGAGGTTTCTGCGCTCATTTTCATTGTTGGAGGTCTCCTAGTTTTTGCCATGGTGTTCCTCACTGTTTTTCATCAATCCTATAAAGTAGCAGTTAAAAATCCTGTTGACTCACTTAAAACGGAATAAAATGATAATACACTTTTTCAAAATAGCGACCAGAAATATAAAGCGGAAAAGCACGATGTCTTTTCTGAACATTGCAGGGCTTAGTTTGGGCATCGCATCATTTTTGGTCATTTCCCTGTATGTTTTTCAGGAAAATACTTTTGAAAAAGGTTTTGAGAATAATGAACGGGTTTACCGTTTGGAAGAACACTTTTTAAGCATGGGGCAGGTGGCCGTAACCAGCCCCAACTTACAATTTAAGCTGAATGAGATTCCCGAAATAGAAGCTGCCACTAGGGTACACTTGAATGTAAGCGAAACAGTTTTGCTGGATGGAAGAGGAATTAAAGTGAACCGAACCCTTCGGGCGAAGAATGATTTCTTTGAACTGTTTGATTACAAACTTTTAATGGGAAATCAAGCCAGCCCTTTAAATGGACCTGGCGCTGCGGTGATTTCAGAAGCTTTGGCCGAAACGATTTTCGGGAGAAAGAATGTGATTGGCGAGTCACTCAAACTGAAAGGAAAGGATGAATTGATCATTAGTGCTGTTGCATCTACGCCTTTGGTTAAATCGCACCTCGATTTTGATTTATTGGTGTATCCTGAAAAGGAAGAAGAGTTTTCAGCCGAAAGTGGTTGGTACGGCATCGCGGGCTATACTTATGTGCGTTTGGCACCTAATGTTGCTATGGTAACTTTAAATACTAAACTGGATGAACTGGCCAAAACCCATGTATTTCCAGTGGTTTTCAAGCCTTCTCCTGATATGAGTTTTGAAGATTGGATTGTGAATGAAAACCGTATTCAGTTTATAGCAAAACCTATTGAGGATATCTACCTCCATTCCAATTTGTCTTTTGAAATGTCGGCTGGTGGCGACCCGCAGATGCTTACCACCCTATCAATTATCGCAGTATTTATCTTGACGATTGCCATTATCAATTTCATGAATTTGACCACTGCGCGTTCTTCTTCCAGAACTAAAGAAATTGGAGTTAGGAAGGTTTTGGGTTCGAAGCGAGAAGGGTTAGTATTACAGTTTTTAGCCGAATCTTTATTGATTACGCTTCTTTCTGCCCTGATTGGCGCTGGGCTTTCTGAAGTTATGATTTACGGTATCAATGCCTATTTTGGGTCTGTGATCGGCCTTTCGCTTTTCTCAAACACTACCTTACTTGCCTATATAGGACTAGGTGTTTTGTTGGTGGGCTTGGTCGCAGGCTTATACCCAGCGTTCTACCTTTCCTCGGTAAAAGTGGTACCCTTACTCAAAGGCATGCGCCTTTCAAAAGTGCTTAATCTGAATGTAGCGAAACTGCTCAGAAACGGGCTTGTGATTACGCAGTTCACCCTTTCTTCGGGTATGATTATCGCCACACTTTTCATTTACAGTCAGTTAGTACATTTGAAAAATAAGGATTTAGGCTTTGCCGAAAACCAAATTTTAGTAATCAGTAACGCTCAAGATTTGAAAGACGGCAAGCAAGCTTTCAAAAATGAACTGCTGAAAACTCCTGGCGTAAAATCAGCTTCCTTTAGTAAACGAGTACCAGGCGGTAATTTCGATGATGTGCACTCTATAATGCTCGATGCCAATAATACGGTAGTCTTTGCTGCATTTACTGTAGATGAGGATTACAAAACTACCTTGGGTTTAAAGATGAGGGAAGGAGACTGGTTTAGGGACGAACTTGTTACATCAGATTCTCTAGTGCTTATCAATAATGCTGCCGCTCAACTACTAGGTTTGGAACATCCTGTGGGAGAAAAAATTGGTAATTACTACCGAATTGTGGGTGTGGTAGAGGATTTTCATTATGGTTCTCTTCGCAACGAAATTGGCCCAGCGCTATTCAATTATTCAGCAACAGCTGGAGGACAGTTGGCCATTCAGTTGGATGTCAATAAAGTACCGACTGAAGCCATTGCCAATATTTGGAGTCGGTTTACAGCGGTTCCTTTAGAGTCAAAAATGCTGGAGCAGAATTTTGATACCCAGTTTCAGAAAGAAACACAATCGGCCAATTCAGTGCTGGCTTTTACACTTTTGGCTATTCTCATTTCTTGCATCGGTTTATTTGGCTTGGCCGCCTTTACAGCTGATCAAAGACTACATGAATTCGGCATCCGAAAAGTGCTTGGAGCTTCCGTTTCCGATATTGTCAGCACCTTCTCGTTTGACTTTTTGAAGCTGATAGGTATTGCCTTTTTGATTTCTATTCCTTTGGCCATTTGGGGTGTTAATGCTTGGCTGCAAAGCTTTGCGGACCGAATTTCATTATCCGCAGGTGCGTTTATCCTTGCCGGTATTTTGGCTTTAATGATCGCCTTTTCTACCATCCTTTTCCAGTCCCTCAAAGCAGGCCGACTTAACCCAGTAGACACCCTTCGCAACGAATAAACCTTAAAGCTATGATCAAACAGACCTTCAAATTTGCCATTAGGAGTTTCAGGAAGTCGCCTTTCATGACTTTTATTAATGTGCTGGGTTTGGCGCTTGGTCTGACGGTCTTTTATCTGGTATCCCTGTATGTCTACCAAGAAAATAGCTACGAAAAGGATTTTGAGTACAGGGATAGAATGTACCAAGTAAGCGCTGATTTCTATGGGAGAAAGTTAGGCTATGCTTCTGAAAACCTCTCTTATGTGCTGGATGAAATTCCTGAGATAGAACTATTCACTACATTTTCCAATGCACCCACTGCTAAAATTTCAGTAGAGGGTATTGAGTACACAGGCTTAAGGCAATTAACGGTTGACTCTAGCTTTTTCAAGGTGTTTGACTTCGAGCTTTTACAGGGTGATATAAACACAGTGCTGAAAGAACCCAATGCCATCGTAATGAATGAAAGAACGGCTCTCAGGCTTTTTCATACTACTGATGTAATTGGACAAGTGGTGAGTTTGTACGGAGATAAAGTGGGGGTGATCAGAGGAATAAGTAAAACCCCTCATTTTAAGACTCAAATGGACTTTGATCTGGTTGTTTCTGAACTACGTGGGCCAATTAATCAAGAGAAATGGCAGAGTGCCAGTGATTACACTTATGTCGTTACCAATAATAGTGTAAGTGTTAAAGACCTGAACAGTAAGCTAGATGAACTAAGCATTAAATATGTTTATCCAACTTTTTTTCCTGGTGGGGCCAAGAATATTTCTGTGGAGGAATGGAGATCTGAGAGATTTTACACTAATTTCTTTGTCGAGTCCATTGATGAGTTGAGAAGAGAATCCCAAACTTTAAGCAACATGATGCCTAAAGTTAATAATGGTCAACTGAAGACTCTGGGCATTGTTGGGCTGGTGGCATTGTTGATTTCCATTTTCAATTTTATCAATCTATCCACGGCAAAGGCATCTGTGCGAATGAAGGAAGTAGGGGTGAAAAGAATTTTAGGCTCGTCAAGAAGCCTTTTGGCCACACAGTTTTTACTTGAATCCTTTTTGCTGATTTTGTTCTCTTCTGTATTGGCTTTAAGCTTGGTGGAAGTGCTTGTGAAGTTGAAACCCGACTTTTTAGGAATGTCAGTTGAGTATTCATCACTTCATTCTACCGAATGGGTGGGTGGCTTATTCCTCTCCATCCTGATCCTCACGCTTATTTCTGGCATTTACCCTGCGCTTTATCTTTCTAGTGGAAATATAGTTTCTATTCTTAAAAAAGGGACTTCAAAAAACAGCTTCAGTGTTTTGAATGCTGTTTTTTTAAGAAAGACAGTTACCGTACTTCAGTTCGTTTGCTCTATCGGACTAATTACAGCGGTAATTACCATGTTTTTGCAAATAGATCACATCCGAAGTCGGGACCGTGGTTACGCAACCGATGGAGCGATGGTGATTAATTCCTATTTCTTAAAAGAATCTAAGAAGGCTTTTAAGAATGAGCTTCTCCGTCTGCCTAATGTGGCAGCGGCAGGTTATACCTACCGATTTTCGGATAATCATACCCCAGGTTCATCTGCAATCCCTGTAATGGGGGAAGATAGTATTGAGGTTCGTCTGTCACCATATTATGTAGATGAAGATTTTTTTGCTGCCACCAATATGAAAATTGTAGAGGGAAATGATTTTAAGGGCGGCCGTGCTATGCAATTGGTAGAGGAGAAGGAAGAAGCAGAGAAGAAAGAAAAGACAGGAGATACCAATAATAATGAGGAGTTCGCTGGCTATTCTCCAGCCGTGATCAATGAAACCGCTGCTCGGTTATTAGGGCTTAAAGACCCCGTAGGTCGTGTCATCAATGAGAGATATGAAGTGGTGGGGGTGGTAAACGATTTTTCCTTTAGTGACTTAAGAAATGGCATTGAACCCGCCATTTTTAGAAAAATGAGTGTAATTACTGCTGATGCACAAATTGTGGTGAGGCTTAATTCGTCCAAAAACGAAACAGATGCTATAAAAGAAGTATGGTCTGAATTTACTGATGTGGACATGGGGTGGTTTGCCTTGGGTTCACAGTATGCTAAAAATTTAGAGATAGAAACTCGAGGTTTTAAGTCAGTATTTGTGTTTTCTGTTTTTGCAATAATTATCTCCAGTTTGGGACTGCTTGGCTTAGCAGTTTTCACAGTAGACCAACGGATTCAAGAGTTTGGTATAAGAAAGGTCCTAGGTGCTTCAGTTACCGATATTATGAGATTATTTGGGACAAGTTTTGCCAAACTGGTGGCCATTGCCTTTTTGCTTGCCATTCCTATTTCTATCTATACCATGCAAAACTGGCTCGATGGCTTTGCTGACCGCATTCACCTTTCGGTAGGCATTTTTATCATTACGGCCATTATTATACTTTTTATAGTGGCCACCACCATTCTTTTTCAATCCCTTAAAGCCGGCCGACTTAACCCAGTAGACACTTTACGCAACGAATAAACCTTAAAGCTATGTTTAGAAACCATTTGAAATTAGTGATCCGAAAACTCCGCAAAGAAAAGGTTTATTCCTTCGTCAATATTTTAGGGTTGACCATAGGCCTTGCTGCTTTTTTGTTGATAGGCCTGTACGTAAGAGATGAACTGAGTTTCGATAAATTTCATTCTCGCGCCAATGAGATCTATCGATTAACGAATTTTAATGAAGTTTCTACAAAGAGAAACACTTATTCCCCTCCTGATTTTGCAGAATACATCCAGCAGGACGCTCCAGAGGTTGAGTCTTTTGTCCGAATAAAAACGCAAGGATTAAATAATCTTATCGCCACTGAAGAATCAGCCTTTTATACGGGTGGATTGATTTATAGCGATGCCAATTTTTTCTCTTTTTTCGACTTTAATATCCTGAATGGTAAACCGGAACTGGCCCTTGCAAGTCCCAAAAGTGTAGTGTTAACGGAAAGTTTCGCGATGAAATTATTCGGGAGAATTGATGTGGTTGGAGAAGAGCTCACATTCAATAAAACCGATAAGTATCAGGTGTTGGGTGTTTGTGCCGATGTGCCTAAAAACAGCTCTATCCAATTCGAATTGGTGGCACGGGGGGATGATAAAACGTTTGAGAATACATTCAGCAAAGGCTATTTAGCAAGTGTTACATCCTTTTTGATGGTGCCTGAGTCTACCGAGCTGGCAAGCCTTGAGTCCAAAATAAATAACGGGATCAGGCAAAAGCCGAATTACTTCAGGGTGAGGGGTGATATTTATTATGAGTTAGGAAGTTTAAGGGATATTCGACTGTATTCGAACTTCGAAAGAGATTCGCTTGAAATCAACGATGCGAAAGTGGTCTTTCTTTTTACAGGAATTGGCTTGGTCATTTTACTGTTGGCCGTAATTAACTATATCAACCTTGTTACTGCTCAATCCATTAAAAACTTTAAAGAAATAGGGTTAAGGAAAGTGATTGGCGCCACTAGGGGGCAACTGGTCCGTTACCATTTGTTGGAGTCCACCGTAATTACTTTTATCTCTTTTGTTTGCTCATTTGCCATTGCGGAAAGGATAATTCCCGTTTTTAATTCTGCTTTAAACAAACAGGTGACACTCAATTATCTAAGCTCCGACTTTGTCATCTGGACCTTGGTGTTTGGTTTGCTTTTAGGTCTTTTATCGGGTCTTTATCCTGCTTTTTATATTACTAAGGTGAGCCCTTTAAGCCTCATGCAAAAATCAGCCACTTCAGTGGGGAGCAAAGGGCTGTTTAGAAAAGCGCTGGTACTCTTTCAGTTTACTGTTTCAGCAACTTTGATTGTTATTCTCTTTATCATGACCAATCAAATGAGTTATCTGAAAACGCAGAAGCTGGGTTTTGATAAGGAAAATTTGGTTTCAATTCCTTTGTACGAAAATAGTTTGGAGGCTGCGGTATTACTAAAATCGGAGATTTTGAAAATCCCAGGCGTTCAGTCTATCAGTTCCAATGATTGGAAGTTTGGAGGAGGTGCTTCATTAAGCAAATACAATAATCCTTATCTCAAAGAAGTAGAACCGAAACCTATTGTCATAGAGACGGATTTAGTTCAAGCAGATGGAGATTTCATAAAAGCAATGTCTTTAAAGGTGCTTTATTCCGCTAAAAATTACAATGGAGAAGCCCTCTCTGAAAATCAGGTAATCATTAATGAATCTCTAGCCAAGGCATTCGAATGGCCAGAGAATGCAGTCGGGCAAAAGGTATTTCAGTATGAAAACATGAATAGGGAAGTGGTCGCTGTAGTAGAAGATTTTCACTCCTACTCTATGAAAGAGGAGAAAACTCCTTTAGCAATAGAAAGCTTTTCATATGGGGTGGCTAATAATTTATTAATAAGGCTAGATACTAAGGAGGCCAAGGAATCTCTTGTTCAAATTGGAAAAGCTTACAAGAAAATTACAGATCGCCCATTTGAGTATTATTATGTAGATGATAAGATCAATTCTTACTACAAAGTAGAAAATGGCCAGTTTAAGCTGTTTCAAGCTTTCTCTTTTCTTGCCATGTTTATTTCGCTATTGGGTTTGGTGGCGCTTACCATCTACATGGTAGAACAGCGCAGAAGGGAAGTTAGTATTAGGAAAGTGCTGGGGGCTACCATCCAGCGACTGATTTTCATGCTCAATAAGGAATATACGATTTTGATTGTTATCGCCTTTCTGATCGCAACCCCTGTGGCTTATTATGCCATGCAAGATTGGTTGGCCGAATTCAAATACAGCGTAAATATTAGCCCTTTGCTTTTTGTGGGAGCCTTTCTCGGCTTCTTGCTTCTCAGCTGGTTGGTCACCCTTTTCCCCTCTTTAAAAGTAACGAATGAGAACCCCGTAGAAGCCCTTCGCAACGAATAAGCCTTAAAACTATGTTCAAAAACAACCTTAAACTTATTACCAGAAAACTACGGAAAGAGAATCTCTATTCTTTTGTAAATATTGCTAGGCTCACTGTAGGGCTTACCGCCTTTTTATTGATAGCGCTTAACGTACGTGATGAACTCAGTTTCGATAATTTCTACGAGAACAAGGGGGCATTTATCGGGTGATAAATAATCATAAAGATTGGGGTTATAGTCCTCGAGTTTCCACAGACTAAGTTGAAATCGCAAGTGACTTCATTCCGCAGATCGAAAACCAGACTCGACTTTCAATCGTGGGCAGACCAACTTTACTTTCTAGGCCTGAAGGTGACGTTTACACTGAGAATGTTTTTTATGTCGATCAGAACTTCTTTGAGTGCTTCAACTTTCCGCTCTTAGATGGCAATCCAAGTAGTGTGTTCTCTACAGAATTACAGGCGGTAATTACTCAAGACCTTAAGGAGGCCTTCTAAATCCAATAGGCAAAGAAATATGAATCAATTATTTTTCTCAAAACTATTAGGTAACGTTTTTGAGAAGTAGTTAAACCGGTAATCAGGAAAGAGTTCGGTAACATAAAGCGCTCTCATGTTCAAAGCTTCGTCTAAAATAAAAATTATTGGCTGATTGTAATTCTCAACAGATAGTCCGAAAGTCTCTACATAGTAGTGTTGAAAATCATAATCACCACTTTTCATTACCTGTCCATTCTTTGTTCTCATATTTGTCACGGCCAATATATTATTCTTACCTATTTTTTCAGACACTAAGTCCAAATCTTGAAATGCTTTAAGAAGGCAAGAACCACAGACCCGATCATTAAAATAGATTATTATTTTCTCTCCTAACTTTATTTGATCATAAAACTCTGAGTATCTATCTCGAATTTCGTCTTTCATTTTTGCCGTTAAACTAGATTCGTATAGATTTTTAATAAACTTAGATTGGAAGCTAACTTCATGATCCAGAGAATTTTGTTGTGTTTGAGCTTGTTGAAGATCAATATAATTAACTTCTCTTTCAGATTTTATCACAAACAAAAGATAAATATTAACTAAAAATAAAGTGCTGATTATTAAAATCAGAGAAACTTTAGTAGAGTTCATAATGGTTAATTGAGGTTGGGTAAATTTAGGCGGAAAAGAAAATTACTTACCTCTGGGTGGACGTAGATTATACCACTGTCATCTTGTAAGGGTGTTAAAGTATACATCCAATCTTCTTGCTCTATTTTTAGAATAGGGTTTCCTTCCCAATCAAAAACATGAAGCTCCCGTGGACCAAGAGTTCGTGTACCAATATTACCTGATTCGTTCAGAAGTTCTTTCTTAAATCGCTCTTTAGGTTGATAGATAGCATATATATATTTAGAAGTGACTTTAACAGATGAATAATAGGAAATTAATTCAATGCTATTAATCGTACCGTTACCTGGCATCATCTTAATTTCTTTTTGAGCAGGAGCAGATTTAAGAGTTTTAGTAATGGTGCTTCCCGTCTTCAAATCCACAATACGTATCATTGGAAACATACTGTAAGCAACAACAAACTTATCTTTGTCATTTGAAAAAGATGCACTATTTATGAATAGGTTTGCCAAAGCATTTTTATGAATGGGTATTGGAGGGGAGGGAAAGCTCACTGAATCAATAAGTGTATTGTCAGAAGAGTCATAGCATATAAGGTGCTTTTTAGTCCCTCTTATTTGAGATGCACAAAGGATCGTTCCGTCTAGAATGTCAATCAATTTATTACCGAGTTGTAGGTTACTAGGTTTTTTTATTGTATTCACGGTTTTTACTCGTTGATCATTTACTTTTCCAGAAAGAGGTAACTTTAGCAATCTTACGGTTTTCAAATCTCCAGTGGTTATGCCTCCCTTAGCCAAGTTAAAGCTTGCTGATTCAGGGTAGTAGTACTCGTTTGGGCCTTGACCCTGCACGCCAAAGGCGCCCTTGTATGTATAATTGGGTAATTCAAAAACTCTAAAAAGAGTATCTGAATTAATATTCATCGAGATTAAATGATTATCTGAAGTGAGAATTTTATTCTCTTTAAACAAGACGTTTGCAATTTGAACTTTATCTAGTGTGAATTCGGTAATTGAAACTGGAAATTCGACATCGGACGATTGACTACGATCTATTTCCTCCCCCCTGCTGCAAGAGAAGGCCAGAAGAATAAGTAGCAGGAAAATAAATTTCATATGAATAAAGATTAACGAATTCTGTATCATTGTTTAATGTTAATTATTCATAAATTCACACAAAAATCATTAATCTTTAGTTCAGTGCTTTTTTGTTATAGCTAATCTTGTTGTTCTGGTGTACATCTATTTAATAGATGCGTATCAGTTAAGTCATTAAATACTTGGCAATTTAGAAAAGGTCCTTCTGTATTAAAGTCGCAAACAACTGCTGAAAATTGATTTCCAAACCCTCGACTATATTGTACCCAGCATTCTTGGTCAGTCGCATTATACTCCATCTCTAACTCCATAGCTGATACTTCGTGAGGTCTAGCATGTATAATACTAGCATTTATACTAATGATTAACAAAATCATTAAACTACTTAGGATAACTGAATGATAATTTTTCATAATTTTATATTTTGATATAATCTACTGATAAAAAAATAGTAGGAATAATAAGTTTCTATGGAAGGAGTATTTTAAATGTGAGTGGTTAATAATAGGGTTTTTGCTAGTTTTAGCAAAAAAAGTAACTACTGGATAATTTGCTGATTCTACTTATGTCTTCAAATACTACTTCCCTTACGACACTTCTTTGGCTGTTGTTGAGATTGTGGCTACATTACTCCATCTTTACCGAGAGATTTTAAGGGAGAGGCAAGTGATTCTTGCACAATTATTATAGATGCATTTAAAGACAATATGAGTGCTGTGTTTTCTGGGGTCATCTTTTTGTGGGTCAGAGCGAAGGGCTTAGGCTCCAATACAAATTTTATCGGGGCTAGCGGTCTTTATTTCACTCTTAGGTTTAGTCGTATTAACCATATACAATTGAGAGCAACGCAGCAAGGAAGTGAGTATTCGCAAGGTACTTGGTGCTTCAATTCAAAATTTGTTACCTATTGTAAAATAGGGATTTACACTTCAAGTCGGGTAAGCCTTTTTATTTGCTTCACCCATTGCCTACTATGTTATGAAGGGTTGGTTGGTTGAATTTAAGTACTGCATCGATATCAGCTCATTTTTATTTATTGGAGCATTCTTAAGCTTTCTGGTCTTGATCTGGCTGGTTACGCTCTTACATTATTAAAAGTGTCAAGGGCAAACCCTGCCGATACCGAGAGGAATTAACCTTAAAGCTCTGTTCAAAAACAACCTTAAACTTATTGTCAGAAAACTACGGAAAAAGAAGCTCTATTCTTTTGTGAATATTGCTCACTGTTGGTCTTACGGCATTTTTGTTGATCGCGTTTTATGTACGTTATAGTTTGCTTTCCTTTTAGTTAATACTTAAAAATTGTTAGTAGAGTTTACATCAATATGCTCTGTACATGTCTCTATTTGAATAAGCTCTGTAGAGTTTATAATGATTTTTCTAATTAATAGTAAGGAGAAAAGTGAGTTTTGTTATTTTCGAAATAGATGTCGTAGGTTACCCAAATAGTTTTCTGTTTCTTCACTAGTTATATCAGGAAAGAAAAAGTTAGAAAGATAATAATTCTTGTGAATCATAAATAAAAATGGCTGGTTTAATTGCTCTTGAGGGAGAGATAGTGATTCTATATAAATAATTTTATACATAGATGTTGTAATGTCTATATACCTATTTAAAAACGAGGGGTTTGGAGCGAAAATTATTATTTTTTCTTGTCCAATAACATCTGAAAGTATTTCAAGGTCTTGAAATATTTTCAGAATGCAAGTGGTGCAACTGTTTTCGGAGAACTTAAACGCAATTAACTTCTCGAATCCTTGCTGACTATTGAAATTGGGATATTTTGCATTTAATCTGTTTGCTGCACTTTGATTTAGAACAGTGGTAAATGATGTCAACGTGAGAAGCTTTTTATGAAAATCTAATTCATTATTAAGGGAATTGTTTTGTAACTGAAATTGACTGTTTTGAAGTTGCTCATGCTGTTTTAATTTCATGTAATTGATTGGCCAGAAAATGTTCAATGCTATTAATATGAGAATTATTAATAAGATTAATTTATCGCTTTTCATTTCAGGTTATTTAGCTCAAGTGAATAGAGCGTATTGCTTTTTTCGGGGTGAAGAAAAAAAAGATTTCCTTTTGGAGAGATTGTGTACAGACGCATCCAGTCCTCAAGAATAAGCTCCAGCATAGCATTGCCGTCCCAATCCAAAACGATTAATTTTCTTTTTGAAATTTTATTTCTTTTTAATTCACCTGTGGACGAAACTTCATGGATAATCTCATCAAACAAAGCCACAATGTATTCATCATTACTTTGAACATCATGAAAATAGCTCACCAACCCATTTGGATCAATGCTTACATTTGATATACTAAGTAGGGTGAATTCTTTTTGTTTCTTTTTTGATTTAATCCATGAATCTTTTACAATATTACCTTCTTTGTCAAATATTCTGATTAATGGTAGGTTTTGATAGACTACAGCAATTTTTGTTCTGTCTGGCTTTATAGCACTTAGATTCTGATATGCATACCACTTTGCTTTATCCACTACGCTTGGAAAATAGTTTGGGTAATTCCCAAACTGATAATCAATCTCGGACTTTTTATTGAATATAGAGAAATGCTTTAAAGAAGACTGAGTTGTGCCATAAATAGTTGAATCATTAAAAGGAGTTGCGAAGTTTAAGGGGATTAAACTTCCTGGTATTCGTATTTTATTTGTTGATTTGATGTTTAAGTACTGGTGGTTACTATCGTATTTTATGTTATAAAACGTTACAGTTTTAAGATCAGTTATAACTAAGTTGTCTTCAAATGTTACAAACCCCGAGGACGAGGGTTTAAGAATTTCTTCTGGTCCAGAGCCTTCTTTCCCAAAACTGTGTAAATACTCTCCTGTTATTACATCGAATATCTTGACTAACTCATTTGGGTCGGATTCTAGTACAAATAAGAAGTCATTATTTGTGGTTATTCTTCTTGCCTTAAAGATTGGTTTGGTGATTTCGATACTGTCAAGAGCAATTAAAGCAGTGAATTGCTTGGTAAAGGTTACTTCTGTTTTTCTATCTTGGAGAGTTGAATCACAAGCAAAAGCCAATGTAGAAAGGATGACTATCAAGTATTTGAACTTAGTTATGATTTTTAACTTATTAATCTTTTGTTGAAGATTTGTTTTTTTATATAGATTAATCACTATGGCTTAAGTAAATGGTTAATTATAATGCTATTTTAATATATATAAAAATAAAATTTTTATTATTATAGTAATCTAACAAATACCTCAAAGAGAGCTTATTTTGAGAGTAACATTTCGCAAATTAATCATTCGTGTTTTTTCTTGATTTAAGTGTTAAACCCTTAAAATCAAGTACAACTGCGGTAAGATAATCTTAAGCTTTTCGCTCTCAGACTTAAAAAGTAACCCTGTCTTAATAAGGGTATTTGTTAGATAATAAATTACTTCTTATTTCACTCATTTTGTTTTTTTTCGCAAAAAGCTTGGAAGAAGAAATATTTAACATTGTATGCGGGCTCGCAAGTATCGCAAGACATTATAAGGTTAAAGCCTCCATATTCCAACATCGTATAACATACCGTATCTGGCGGCCCAATAGGTTGCATCGCACTAGCCTCTTGGACTGCAAGGGTAATGCCTCTTTCGCTCGTTATAACTTCTATATTAAATAACAAGACTAGTGCAAATAATGCACAGATAGTAATTCGTAATTTTTTCATGTTAACTGTTGTTTAAGTTGTTTGCATTTTAAATGTATGTATATGATTTTATATATGCAAATTATGCAATTATTTTCTAATGTGTAGTTAGATTAGTGATTCGAATTGTAAATTATTTTTGATATGACACAACTTGATTCTGAAAAAAAATGTGATCAGTAGGCTCGTTGCCGATGGACTAGGCTGGAAAGGTGAAAGTGTGATTGGAAAATATGTGTACCAATATGCAGGCTATAAAATGAGAGTAGTAGCCGTAATTGAAGATTTTCATTCTTCTTCCTTAAAGGATGAAATTCTACCTTCTGTGATCTTGAATAGAGAAAGTTGGTCTGAAGAAAAACTTTTAATCCGCTTTGAAAGCGAAGGACATCAAGCTACACTCAAAGAAATCAAATCTAAATATGAAAGTCTTCTGAATCGACCTTTTGAGTTTAGTTATGTAGATGATGAAATAGAAAAATACTATAAAGAAGAAGCAGATCAAGTGGCTTTGTTCAATGCTTTTTCTGGTTTGGCTATTTTCATTTCTTTGTTGGGGCTAATTGCTATGGCTACCTATTCGGCAGAACAAAGGAAAAAGGAAGTAAGCATAAGAAAGGTATTGGGCGCTTCTTTGAAACAGCTCATTCTATTGTTGAATAAAGAAAATGGGGTTTTGGTAATTATAGCTTTTTTAGTGGCTACTCCAATTACCGTATACGCCATGCAAGATTGGCTAGCAGAGTTTAAATACAAAATCTCTATTCAGCCTATGCTTTTTGTATTAGCGCTGGCTGGGTTCTTTATTTTGAATGTGTTAGTGACCTTATACTTCTCACTTAAAGTATCAAGAGCCAACCCGGCCGATACACTTAGAGAAGAGTAATAATAGGGGTGAAAAAAGATATACTTGAGTTAAAAGTCCTCAAGTATACCTTTTAGAGCGTCCATTGTAATGGGTTTTACAATGTAATTGCTAACCACTTCATAAGTTTCAGCCTTTTTGAAATCTTCATTGTCAATTGAAGAGCTGACAATGTAGAGTGTTATTCTCTTGTGGGTTTTTATTTTGGTAAATTCATCTAAAAATTGCCATCCGTCCATTACTGGCATATTCAGGTCCAGTAAAATAAGTTCAGGCAAATTGTTTCCTGAAGCAACTATCGCAGATAGTCCATCTAACGCTTTTCTACCATCTTGAAATACCATAAAACCATTACAGAAGCCCGCTAATTCCATCATTCTTTTAGCCCCAAAAACAAAAATTGGGTCGTCATCTATAATACAGGCTATATCAATCTTCTTCATGATTTTAAATACACTTTAAATACACTTTAAATGTTGTTCCTTTATTAAGTTCGCTTTCAACTTCTACTTTACCGTTCATTGCCTCAATCTGATTTTTGGTAATAAATAAGCCAATTCCTCTGGCATCTTCATTACCATGAAATGTTTTGTACATACCAAAAAGTTTGCGACCATGTAACTTCATATCCATGCCCATGCCATTGTCTGTAAACTTGACAACAACAAATGATTCTTCTATTTCTGTGTCAATTGTAATTCGGTTGGGTCGATCGGGTGATCGGTATTTGACAGCATTGGACATCAAGTTAAGAAAAATGCTTTCTAAATAGGCAGGAATAGCTGTTACAAAAATAGAAGAAGGTACATTAATTTCTATTTGAGTGCGGCTTTCCAAAATTGAGGCGTGTAAATTTGTTTGCGCCTTTTTTATAAATTCCAGCAGGTTTAATGACAGTAGATTATCATTGGTTTTGGTACTCATGGCTACCACCTCATTCAAGTGCTGTATTGTTTCTTTTAGGTTTTCTGAAGCTTCTGTGAGTAATGGGAAGAATGGGTTTTGAGTAGCTTCTGGTACTTCCATTTTCATTAACTCTGTGAGCATAGAAAGATTTCCTGAATGAGATCTGAGATTATGAGATACGATGTGGGCGAAATTAAGAAGACGGTCGTTTTGTTCTTGGGTCACGTCTAACAAAGATTTTACTTCTTCTTCTACTCGTTTAAGATTAGAAACATCTGTGGCTATGCCCAAATAGCCTTTGATTTCGTTGTTGCTATCTTTTATTGCGGTAACAGTCAGCTGAACAGGAAACGTTGAACCATCTTTTCGAATGTAGGTCCATTCTCTTGTTTCGTAAAGCCCTTTTTTTGCTTGATAAAGCAAGGTTTGTATACCTTGAATATCCATATTATAAGCCTCAGAAAGCTCAATACCTCTGGCCTTAACTTCAGATTTTAAATGAATGATTTCAGGAGTTTCTTTGTCTATCATTTCACTTGCAGTGTAACCTAATAGGTTTTCAGCACCACGGTTGAATGATTTAATCACTCCGTTTAAATCGGTTTCAATAATACTTACTTGGGTACTGGCATCTTGAATACCCTGTAGCCTACTTATACTTTCTTGCAGTTGGAATTGCGCATGTTTTCTTTCTGTAATATTGTTGATTTGCGATACAAAATGGCTTGGTGAACCCATGCTGTTTTTCACCATAGAAACAGAAAGCAGAACCCAAATAATATGGCCTTTTTTATGGAAGTATCTTTTTTCCATTTGATAGCTTTCGATTTCGCCATTTATAAGCTGATTTAGCAAACTGTAGTCTTTTTCTAAATCCTCAGGATGCGTAATATCGGCAAAAGTCAGTTTTGCCAGTTCATTTTTAGGATAACCAATGATTTGGCTTAAGCTTTTGTTTACCTGTAGCCATTCGCCCTTAAGACCCACTAATGCCATTCCATTGGCCGCAAACTCAAATGTTTGGCGAAACTGTTCTTCTTGAAGGGCTAGAAGTTTATTGGCTTTGGTTTTTTCATCAATATCCTGAAAAACCCCATATACGCTAATGACTTGATTATTCTCAATTTCAGGAATTCCAACAGTTCGAATCCACCTATGATTGCCTTTTGCTGTAATGATTTCAAGCTCTAAGTCGAAGGTTTCTTTTTTATCTATACAGGCTTGAAAGGATTTTGAGATGGTATCTCTGCTTTCTCCTTTCTTATAAAAATTGATTCCATCTTCAACACTTGGTTCAAAATCATCATCAACCTCGTGGATGTCTCGAGTTACAGGACTCCACATTACGGTCATTTCTTTAAGGTCAACTTCCCAAGTGCCTATACTGGCAACCTCGTTGGTTTTTTCAAGTAGGTATTGGTACCTAGATAATAAGTGTTCTTTCTTTTTAATAGGGGTAATGTCTGCGGTGTACATCAGAATACCGCCTATCTCATTTTTTTCGGTATACCATGGTCTTACGTCCCAAGTAATCCACTGCAGTTTTCCTTCATTGGTAACGAATGAATCTTCTTGTCTTTTTTTGATAGCTCCCATTAAGCACTCTTGATGAATGTCCTTCCATTCTTGACCTATGTTTTCGAAAACTTCATAGTGGCTTTTACCAATAATGTCTAAGCCTTCGAGGTTATAGTCTTTTAGCCATTGTTGTGAAGCTGCCAAGTAGCGTACTTCACGATCGAACATGGCAATTGCTGAAGGAGCCTGTTCAACGAATAATTCACTGCGGTCTTTTGTGCGGTTGTTGCTTGGGTTGTGCATTGGTGTAAAGGAGGCGGTTTTCGAATTCTATAAAGGTGATATATTATGACCAATCAATATCACAGCTAATTGCAATATAGGAAAACGCGGGACTTATTTTTTCTGGAAGGTTATTCCAACGGGGTGTTTTAATAAGGAAGCCAGTCTTAAAAACACGACTGGCTCTTAAATTTTTAGGGTATGAAAAGGCCTAATCTTTCATTTCTTCTGCACCTGGGCCTTTTCTGAACATTTTCTCAAAGGCTTTACTTATTTCATCTAAGGCATTTTTTAAATGGTGTTTGGCCTCCTCTATTTTTGGTTCGTTTTTAACTCTAAAGTCGTCCATCTTTTCTTCGAGTTTGTCGCGTTGTCTTTTTAGCTTTTCAATGGTGTCGTCCATTTCTTCGCGAACATCTCCCGATGCATCTTTAGCCTTTTCTATCAATTCATCAATTTTTTTTCTGAGTTCTTTAATCAACTCTTCCGCGTCATCTCTTATAGCCATTATTCTGAGGGTCTGGTTCTAACAGTAGTTGTAACATTTATCCAGCAGCCTACCTTAATTGGGGCTCCAGCTTCTAAATTTAACTCAAAAATCTCGGTTTTTGTAGGGAACTGGGCTTCGGCATTTGCCATTCCTTCCTTGTTTCCGGCTTTCTTATAGGCATCATAGGCAGCAAAGAAAACCGATCTATCAGCAACTTGACTTACATTTTGTTTACAATCTTCATAACTGCCCATATACATTGTGGCAATCAGGTTGTAAGCTCCAGAAATTACGCTTTGGTCGAGCGCTCCAGCTTTAATGGCCTCATCTCTGGCTTTTGCTTTTTCTCCAGAAAGAGCATATGCTTTTGCTAAAGAAAGGCTAGTCTCTGCTTTTTTCGTTACATCCGTTTCTAAGCTAATGGCTTCTGTTAAATATTTGATTGCCTCTTGGTATTGCTCACTTGCTAGTTTCTTTCTACCAATAATACCTGCTAATCCAGAGGTAGGTTCAGCGTTATGTACTGCTTCTACAGCTTCCATAAAGAAACCAGAGTCGGAACATTTAGCCGTTAATGACAACTGAAATATTCTTTTTGCCAATTTTATGTTTGATGGATTTTCCTTTAACTGAGGATAAAGCTTTTGCTCGATAAACTCGCAATTAACATCAATGATAGATGTAAGCGCTTGGTCTATTATTGTTTTGTATTGCTCGAACCTAGACACATCCTTACCTTCGGCAATTCTATTTTCTATGATTTCCGTGATTTTAGAATGGATGTCTAAAGCCTCATTCTCGCTCACATTTTTATTCTTTATAAAACTCCTTTTTAGGATGTCCATATAGGCCACCAAGTTGTTATTGATTACCTCATCAGGGTTTTCAAAGGCTCTAGCAAAAGCCTTTAGGGCCTCATCATACTTCTCTGCATTATCCTTATGAAACTTATAATACCTAAAAGCCACATTGTTTATTTCCGTATCACTAAGTGGAAATCTTTCGTCTTTCAACTTGTATACAGTAAACATAGAGTCTAAATAGACTTCCTTTTTGGCAGAGTCAGTTTCTTTTTCCGCTATTCCTTCGTAAGCCTTATAGCTATTTATATATAGTCCTTCGTAAAGGTCTGGTGCGTTTTTCAACAGCCAAGCCAGAGAGTTGGCAGCTTCTCTATATCTTTCTAATGACATGTCATCTAAAGATAGAGCAAGTCTTCTTTTTGCTTCTTCAGCCAAATTGGGGTCCTGAGGATATTTTAACTCAGGGTTTTGCGCCATGGCAGGGAAGGCGAACAAACCCAAAAGAAGACAGAACATAAACTTTTTCATAATTGTAATTTTAAGGAGCCAAAATTAACGCAATTAAAAATTACGATAACCAAAGCCCGTTATTAAATTGTTACGAATGCTCAACAAATAATGGTTTGAACTGAAAGCTGTCGCCATCGAACAGACCTAAATCGCTAAGCTTTAATGATGGTATCACTAATAATGCCATAAAGGACAAACTCATAAACGGTGAATTTAGTTTACTTCCCATCTGCTTGGACATTTGATCTATTGCCGAATAAGCCTCTGCTACCTTGTAACCATCCTCAGCACTCATAATGCCCGCTACAGGCAATGGAACTAGGCTTTCTTCTTTTTCTGAAACAGCACTAACACCACCTTTGGCCTCAATAATTAGGTTTACCGCCTTTACAATGTCTGAATCGGTAACCCCTACAGCAATAATGTTGTGGGAATCGTGTCCCACACTTGAGGCAATTGCTCCCTCTGTTAATCCAAAATTTCTAATAAATGCTATAGCTGGTTTGGCTGGCTGATAGCGGTTTATCACCACGAGCTTAAGAATGTCATTTTCTATATTGGATACTAAATTTCCATTTTGGTCTGTGGTAGCTTCAGCCTCAATGCAGTTGGTTACTAATTGCCCGTCAAGCGCCTCAATCACATTGATTTTACTGCCCTTATTTTTGATTTGAATCTGTGACTCAAGAATAGGTTCACAATTGAAATTATTAACAATGTTATTATTGACCTTTGGAATTAATGTCTTCCCATTTTCGGCTACCCTTTCACCATTGATATAAGTAGCCAAAACATTGAAATTACTTGGGTTGTCTATTGTAATGAAGTCGGCAAAGTCTCCAACTCTAAGACTACCTACCTCCAAATTGTAATGATCTATAGGGTTAATGCAGGCTGCTTGAAGTACATTGAATAACTCATGACCTTTGGCAAGCGCTCTTTTTACCAGCAAGTTAACGTGGCCTTCTACCAAGTTATCAGGGTGTTTGTCATCAGAACAAAACATGATCATTTCAGGGTGGTCATGAAGCAATTCGATTAGTGCTTCGAAGTTTTTAGCCGCGCTGCCTTCTCTAATGGCAATCTTCATTCCATGCTTTAGTTTGTCTAATGCTTCTTCCTTGGTAAAGCATTCGTGGTCGGTCGACATGCCCGCTTTTACATATGCCTCTGCTTTTTCTCCTCTTAAACCAGGTGCGTGACCATCTATCGGCTTACCCAGTGATTTAGCGATGTTGATTTTTTCATGAACTACTGAGTCATTGAAAAGAACACCCGGCCAGTTCATCATTTCGGCCAAATATTTTATTTCATCCTTTTCCAGAAGATATCGAACCTCATCAGAAGTTATTTCGGCACCTGCGGTTTCAAAAGTAGTGGCAGGTACACATGAGGGCGCGCCAAAATTGAATTTGAAGTTTACTTGCTTCCCGTTTTCAATCATGTATTCCACGCCCTTTACACCCAATACATTGCCAATTTCATGTGGGTCAGATACCGTAGCAACGGTTCCGTGAACTACCGCAAGTCGGGCAAATTCTGAAGGAACCAGCATCGAACTTTCTACATGAACATGTGAATCGATGAATCCAGGCATAATGAATTGACCGTCCACAGTATCTGATGGTTCAATTCTTTCTATTCTATTATCTTTGATGTGGAGGATGCCTTTGAACAACCTTCTGTTCCTTACATCTATAATATGACCTGAGACTTTCATGCTTTGATTTTAACTTGGTGTTGTATTTTCGGGAGGTAAAGTTCGTAAAAAGGAGCAAACCTAAATAAGAAAGTTTGAATAGTAATAATTTCAACTTACTCACATTTGAAGAGAAGAAAAAACATTCAACCATGAGATATAGAAGCCTATTTATAGCAGTTGCTCTTTTATGTACACTGCTCAATGCCAATGCTCAAAACGATTACTTTTTTGATGGAAGTGCACGTTTTGACCCTAAAATACCAAGTCCTGAAAAGTATTTGGGCTACCCGATTGGTACATTACATACCCGTCACGATGCCATTGTAGGTTATATGCGTGAGTTAGCGAGGCTTTCTGATCGTGCTAAGCTCGATACCATAGGAGAAACCTATGAGCACAGACAGTTGGTGGTGTTGACCATTACTTCTCCTGACAACCATAGAAATTTAGAAAGTATTAGAAAGGAACACCTGAAGCTTACCGATCCCAATCAGAGTATTGACGATTACTCGAATATGAAGTCGGTAGTGCTATTGGGCTATAATGTACACGGAAATGAACCTTCAAGCTCAGAGGCGGCCATGCTTACGGCATATTATTATGTAGCTGGGCAATCTGCTGAAGTGAGAGCAGCAATAAAGGATGCAGTCTTAATTGTTGATCCAAGTTTTAACCCTGATGGTCGCGATCGCCATACGACTTGGGCCAATTCGTATTTGGGCGACCCAATGGTGTCTGATCCTATTGATGTGGAGCACAATGAGGCTTGGCCAAGAGGAAGAACCAATCACTATTGGTATGATTTGAACCGCGATTGGTTGCCATTGGCGCATGTAGAAAGCCAAGCAAGAATAGACTTTTATCACAAGTGGTATCCGAATGTAGTGACCGATTTTCATGAAATGGGAACGAATTCTACTTACTTTTTCGAACCTACAAAACCATTTGGTTCTGAAAACCCAGTGGTGCCAAGAGATAATTATGATGGCTTGAACAACCTGTTCGCAGGTTATTTTCATGAAGCCTTAGACGAAATTGGTTCTTTGTATTTCACTAAAGAGCAGTACGACAACAGCTATCCTGGCTATGGCTCAACTTATCCAGATATTCACGGGGCTTTAGGTTTGGTTTTCGAACAAGCCAGTTCTAGAGGGCATGTGCAAGATTCTCCAACGGGAAAAGTGGCTTTTGCCTTCACCATAAAAAACCATGTGACTTCTAGTTTGGCTACAGTGCGTGCTTCGGTAGGTGAACGCGAAGTACTCTTAAAGCACATGGAAAAGTATTTCGATTCTGCTTTGGATGAAGGAGGTAAGAATCCAGTGCGTGGATGGGTTTTTGGTGACCCCGCGGATGACGGTAGAAATCAGGCCTTCATTGATTTGTTGCTAAGGCACAAAATTAAAACAGTGGCGCTAAATGATGACATCGAACTGGACGGTAAAAACTATAAAGCAGGCAAAGCATTCTATGTGCCTAACGCGCAAAAACAATACAGAATGGTGCGCACCATGTTTGAAAAAGTTACCGATTTTCATGATAGTATTTTTTACGATGCTTCTTCTTGGACAGCCGCATTAACCTATAACATGCCTTATGCCGAATGGAAAGGGAAACAAGATTTGTCGGGAAAAGAATTAGCTAGAACAGACCTAAAAGGCACGTATGCCAGAGTTCCCCAAACCAATTATGCTTACCTGATTGAATGGAATGAGTACTACGCACCAAAGGCCTTGAATTACCTTTTGGAAAAGGGTGTTTATGTAAATTATGGCAGCAAGCCATTTTCTATTGAAACCAATGAAGGGGTGAAGGAATATGGTTATGGTACTTTAATGATTCCAGTTTCTCGTCAGGAAATGGATGCCGATTTGGTGCATGCCTATGTTGAAGAAGCCACCGAGATTGCAGGTATTCGCGCTCAAAGTGTAAAAACTGGTTTTAGTACTTCAGGTGTAGACTTAGGAAGCGGAAGCTTTACAACGGTAAGAAAACCTAAAGCACTTATGTTGATTGGCGGAAATACTAGCAGTGCAGAGGCTGGAGAGGTTTGGCATTTGTTCGACTCTAAAGTGGGAATGCCCATCACGAAAGTAGATATGGGCAATGCTGGCAGAATCAATTGGAGCGATTATAACACCCTGATTTTGGTTTCTGGTTCTTATAACTCCTTAGGTGAAAGCACGCTGGACAGAATCAAGCTTTGGGTAAGAGAAGGCGGAACGCTGATTACCATTAAAGGAGCGACCAGTTGGGCAATTGGTGCCAAATGGGTGAATGAAAAATATGCTGAGCGAAGTGAAAGGGAAACTCCAGAGCGAATGGACTATGTGACCTCTCGTGATTTCTATGGAGCGCAATCTATTGGTGGCTCTATGTACATGACGGATATTGACATTACACATCCAATCGGCTTTGGTTACACCAGCCGTGAGTTACCAGTGTACAGAAATCACTCTACCTTAATTCAACCAAGCTCGAGCCCAACCAATACGGTAGTAAAGTATGTTGAAAACCCATTGTTGAGTGGTTATGTAAACAAAGCCAACTTGAAAGATATTGGCGGAACTGCCTCATTGATTGCTACAAATATGGGTAGGGGAAATGTGGTCATGTTTGTAGATAACCCGAATTTCCGTGGTATGTGGTACGGCACCAACAGACTATTGTTTAATGCGGTCTTCTTCGGTAATTATTAATAGGTTTTATGTAAGTCGTTAATCGGTTTGAGTAATGTATAGAAAAGCATAGCCCACGGTGTAAGTCGTGGGCTTTGTTATATGAATGTCTTTGTTTAATGGTTTGAATAATTTTGTCAGCAACTGCCTGTTTTCCTTCCCTGAGGGTACGAAGGGTCTAAAACATAAATATTGGTGATAGGCTTTGTTATCCCAAGGACTGAGTCCTTGGTGAATAGTGGTCACAGGTTCGGAGAACCTGCGACAGTGGGTTTAAACTGTGGGCTTTGTTATTTGCATGCCTTTGTGCAATGGTTTTAACCATTTAAACCAGTAGGGGCAATTTGAAGACAGATTTCGGTCCATTGCTTAATTGATCGCCTGTTCCTACTGAACCCGTTGCTCCAATAATCAGGATTTTAGGATTTGATTTTTCTGCTAATTTTGCCTTGTTCAAAAAATAAATCGCTGTTTGTCCACCAAAGATTATTGATGTGGCTTCTTCATAAGACGATTTTTTGGGCATTCTAATAACTTTACTGTTTTGATTGACTGCAATATATTCTGCATAGGTTCCGAATTGAAATCCCGTCATTCCAAAAACTCTATCTCCAACTTTGAATTTTGAGACTTTATTTCCTTTGCTTTCAACAATACCCGAAAAAACAGTTCCTAAGATGGGGCTTCTTGGTTTTGAAAAGCCCAACGCAAATCGCATAATTACTTTGAATATTCCTTTGACATCAAGGCTTCTTATCCTTGCATCTCCAGAGTTGATCGCAGTAGCGACTATTTTGACAAGAATTTGACTGTCTTTGGGTATTGGTTTAGAAACCTCCTGAAGCTGCAAAACTTCAAGAGGCCCATATTTGGTGCAAATAACTGTTTTCATCTAATCATTGTAGATTAAAACTTAAATCCAAAATCAAGCCCAGGTTGAATAAAGTAGTTAGACCACTTCTGTTCTACAGTTTTAAAAGAATCTGGAACTCCAGTTCTTAGAGGCCAATAACTTACTCCAATAGCTGGTTCAAAAAAGAAACGGTCTTTGAAAAACTTAAATTGGTAACCCAGATAAAAGTCTGTGTATAATGTGAATCCATTTCCAATCTTCTTTTTATTCTCATCCATGTATTTTTCAAAAGCATTCAATACATAAACAGAAGTATAGAGTCCTTTCCGCCAAAACCGCTGGTAGCCTATTTGAGGTGCAAGTATGCGTGCATGTCCGGGATAGTTTAGCCCAGGTGCATCAAAATCCGGCCCGAATGGGATACCTAGTGGCCAAGCATATTGAGACCTTTTAAATCTAAATTGAATAACATCTTTAGGTGTAATCCTATATCCTGCATTTATTTGTATATACTCAGGATTGTTAGTGTCATCCAGATTGCCTAGTAATAATAAAGTACTACCAACAAACCATTTTCTATAAGTACTGTCTTGTTTGGTATTTTGTGCATTCATCTGTGAACCGCTTGCTAGCAATAAGGCAAGGCCAATGAATAAGATTTTCTTTTGCATATTATGTACAACTAATGTTAAACGTAATTGCAAAAGTAGATTGGCGAGATGCCTTAACTTGTTCACTTAAGTTAAGAAATGCGGCTTAGCTTTTTTTTTCAAGAATCCTTGCTCTTAATCTACTTAACGATTGAGGTTTAATACCTAAATAGCTAGCTAATTGGTGTTGTGGCACACGCTGAAGTAGATCTGGTCTTTTTTGTAGCAAGTTCAAGTATCGTTGTTCAGGTGACGAAGTCTTAAATTCGTCAAAGTCTATTTGTTTTTTGGCTAACAATTCTTCTGACAACATTCTGCACATGATTTCAAACTTTGGAAATTTACTGTTTACTTCTATTTCTATATCGGAATTTGAAACTAGAAGAATACTATCTTCAACACAACTTATGAAATAATGAGAAGGAGCTTTGTTTATCACACAATGAGGTGTTAAGGCATCTAATTCTGTGTAGAAAGCTGTTGTTTTTTCTTCAGCATCTATGATGTAGTAAGCCCGAAGACAGCCTTTTAAAACAAAATAACTATCTTGTGATTTTTGTCCTTCTTTGAGTAAAACCTTCCCTTTCTTTACCGAGTGAAATAGGTCTAATGAAAGTAATGCGTTCTTTTCATCTTCTGTCAGAAAAACGTATTTCGATATAAATTCAAACAATATGTCTTGCATTGTTTAATATGTTGTTACTGTTGTCTGTTGCACTTGCTCCCAACATTATATATTGGCCACATTTATAATAGATATATTCTAATAATTTAAGGTTTATGCCCGTTAACAAGCCGAATTGGATCGCTAGCGGTCATTGTATTTGTTTTACTCTAGTTCTAATGAATCCAAAGGCGATTGTATTCTCTCCTATGTCTATACACTTCAATGGTTTTACTAGAACTCTGCCCTAAAAGAACTTGAATATATCTAATGTTTTTTGGTTGTGAATCTACTGTTGAATTCAAAAATATAAACCGTTAAAACGGTTCTGTCAATTCACTCCAATATCATAGCCCACGGTTTAAACTGTAGGCTATATTTTGATATCTCATATGTATTAGTTTTAACCATTTACACCTACTCTGGTGTTTTGGTTGAGGCTTCCTTCTCTTTCCATCTTGTGTTTTTCTACTATTCTTCTTTATCAGCGAAAATCTTCATAGAAAGCATCCACACCACCTGAGAAATCCGTGGGGCATCATCGCCAAGCCCTTCATCTTTCCTCATGGTGTTTCTAATTGATTTTATGATAGATGTTATATTGCTCAGTTAAATCTTTTCAATTATTTCACTTTTTAGCCATTCAAAGGCTTCTTGTTGATTGTATTCTATTTCTGGCCGTAATAAGGCTTCCATATCTCCTACAAAGTCCGGGTCATTTTCTTTCGCTTCTATGTTTTGCAAAAATTCCTTTTGACTTGGAGTTTTTTTATTAGCAGCAAACTCAATGTACACTCGAAAACACTCAAGAATTTCATCAATATTGATGTCCATATTACGTCTGGCGTAATCTAGATCAAATAAGTCGCGCCCTTTACTTCTTTGATAAAGTGCTCTAAGTTTGGTACCGAGCAACTCATTGATACTATATGTACGTATTTTACATTTGCCTTCAAACCATTCGCTTTGCACTGTATAAGGGAAGTTTACCCAATCCAATACATTGAAATGTTCCTTACAATTGATTTCCAATTTCAGTCGCATTCGAATTTCTTCATACTCAGAAGTAAACCGGTAAAGGGCTTTGATCCCATGTCCTCTATTTTGAGTGCTTCTGTCTTCCTCAAAGAAGGTGATTACCTCACCTAGCCTTTCCATTATAGGTTTTATAGGTCCTTCCTTTATCTGAACCAAGTCAATATCTTCTGAATATCGTGGAGCTGGATTGAGATAGAGTTTATGTAATGCTGTACCACCTCGGAATGCAAGATTCTCTCTGAGAAAATCGTCAGAGAAAATTTCTACTAATGCCCTGCTAATGACTAAATCCTGTTCTACTTGAGAAAAGTCTTTCCATGGAGCATATTCTTGCCATTTCGCTATGTAAGGTTTAGCAATCATTTATGAGACGGAGCTTTATGCATAGGCTTATAAATCACTTTCCAGTTGAAGGTTTATATCTACTTTCCATTTGTTATCAACTGACCCAGGCTTTTGAGTTTTCTTGGGGCTTAGCAATACCGGAAAGTAGGGTTGTTGTTGTAGCTTTTCATGGATGATATCGGATAAAGTATTTTTACCATTCAATTCTTCCAGTAAGAAACCCGCTCTTTGAAGGGTACTTTTATGGGGATACCAAGAGATAAGTGCTGTGATATCTATTTCTTGTATTTCTTCAGTGAGCTCTTCTAATGAAGCCAGCATACGATTAAGTCCGCCAATCTTGGTGTGGTGATGGATCAGGTCTATAAAAGTGAGAGCAGGAGAGGATATTCTATATTCTCCGGCATCCGATTTTTTGATTTCAATATTGCACTTTGGCCAAGCTCCAGAAGTGAAGAATTCAATATCAAAACTCTTCTTTTTAATGGAGTTGAGTTTTGGTGTTTCTATAATGAGATAATCGCGCTGTGATTGCTGATGACTGGCGCCATGAATTTTAGCAGCAGAGTATAGTCCAACATAGTATTTTCGATCGAGATATTTGAATAGCTTTTCGCTATATAATTGAATAGGCAACTTTTCTGATGTAGCGTATCTGGGCGGGATGATTAGATAAAATCCTTTTCGAATATTTAAGATTTCCTTCTTCTCGACCAACCTTGATAGTTCTCTTTTAACAGCAATAGAATCTTTAGATGCGTTTTTTATGACTTCTTCTATTGAGAAGGAGTATTCTTCAAATGATTGTAATTGCTTTATGTATTCTGAAACCGTCAATCTTAGAAATATTTCGAGCAAGATACACTTTTAGGGTAATAATCTCGAATTTATACTAAGATAAAAGCCAGTTGCTTCCTGATTCTAGGACTGCCGTTGAACTCCTAAATTATAAACCTTACAAACGGTTCTGTCAACTCATCCTTTTAACATAGCCCACGGTTTAAACCGTGGGCTATGTTATATAAACATCTTTGTGTAATGGTTTTTGACCATTTAAACCAGTAGGGGCAATTTGAAGACAGGTTTCCATTGCTTAATAGACCGCCTGTTACGAGACCTGTACGCTTGATGGTGTGAGAGGCGCACTTCGTCAGTTACAACTGGAGAGGCCGTATAGACAATGGCAAAACGATTTTTCTTATTCGTTGCTATTTTCTACAAATGATTTAATGATAGTTTCGGCTTTATTGAAATCAGATTTATATACATAAAGATCAACATCATTTGAAGAAGTTCCGAAACCTGCAAGCCTTGCTGATTCAGCATTATCTTTTACCAAGTATGGGATTTTTTCTTCATCCAAAAGTTGCGAGATTCGATTGATTATTATTTTCCTATCTGTTAGGATTTTGGCATATTCACTCATTTTTCTACCTATTTATTTCTTTAAATGTTGTGGATCACAAAAGTGACATATAGCCATAAATATATCGAATTATATGACTGTTATGTCTTATATATCAGTTACTTAATTTTTTTACTAAGAAATCTAATTTGTTTAACGGTTATGAGAGTGCAGCCCAAAAATATAGCCCACGGTTTAAACCCTAGGCTATATTGGATAAATGTTGATGGGTAATGGTTTTAACCGTTTACCAAATTCGTTACTCTGATGCTTTAGTAGATTCTTCTTTTTCCTTCCATCTCGTGTTTTTCCACTCTTTTTGCCGAGTTGCGTTGAGAAAGGTCCATGCTACAATGCGACTACTTTTGTTGCCTTGCCCCATAGGGATGGTTTTTACTTCAACTGCTGCTGCTTTTTCTAAAGATTCTAGAATTACAGGCAAGTTGGAAGACTTAGAAACCAAACTAGAAAACCAATAGCATGATTCACCAAAATTTTTGCTTTCCCGAATCATGGTTTGAATAAACTTTCGTTCTCCGCCATCGCACCAAAGCTCTTTACTTCTTCCACCAAAGTTCAAAACAGGTTCAGCTACTTTTTTCTTGGCTAGGTTATTCACCTTTCGTGAAGCACTTTCTTGGGCTTCATCGGGAGAGCGGTGGAAGGGAGGGTTGCATATCGTAAGGTCAACGCGGTCTTCTTTTCTCAGAATACCATAGAAAATATCCTTTGGCTCGGGCTGTCTTCTCAATTCTATTTTTCCCGCCAAGTTGGGGTTCTGGTCTATAATGGTCTGTGCCGATTTAAGGGATATAGAATCTATGTCAGTTCCAATAAACGACCAACCATATTCTTGCGTGCCAATGATTGGGTAAACGCAATTGGCGCCAACACCCACATCAATGCAAGTCACTTTCTCGCCAGTCGGTATTTTTCCATAGTTGCTTGCGCAAAGCACATCGGCCATGTGGTGAATGTAGTCGGCCCTTCCTGGTATTGGCGGGCATAAATAGTCTTCGGGAATATCCCAAAATTCTAATTTATAATGGTGTTTCAATAAAGCTTTATTCAGTGCCTTTACCGCTGCTGGGTTCGCAAAATCAATGGAGTCGTCACCATATTTATTTGGCTGAACGAAGGTGCCCAATTCAGGAGTTCCTTTAACAAGCTGAGGTAGGTCATATCTGCCTCTATGTTTGTTTCTAGGATGAAGCTTCGGCTTGGGTGTCGGAACACTGTCCTTATTTGATTTTCTATTGGGGGTTTTCCTTTCTCTTCTTTCCGACATGTTCATATGGGTTTATCAATGGTAAAGGTACGCTTCAAAACCGAAAAGCACCCATTTTGAAGTGAATCGAAAAAATAACTAAACCATCCTTCTGCTTTTTGATGAATTATTTTCTAACTTTAAAAAGTATATCAACTCATACTTTAGTTATAATTTTTTAAATGAGTTAACTATTATCTACATAGAATATGTATCGGTAATATTTTGGTAACCTATACATTTTTTTAATTATCGAAATTATGAATGAATAATATATGTCATTAAAAAATCAATTAATCAACCTAAATTTTTAAACTATGAGAAACATCGTAAATCAATGTTTTTTCCTTTTGCTCGTCATCTGCTTGGTGGCCTGTAATTCTTCACCCAAGGAGAAAACAGAAACTTTAGCCGTTGCTGCTTCGAATACGGGCGGCATTAATGGAGTAGATGGCAACTGTGTTGCGCCTCCTGAATGGTTTACTGGAACAGTTCCAACACCACAGCCACAAAACTTCCCTCAGGGAGATGATGTTACCAATTGTGACTTCCACTTAATTTCTTGGCAATATTTTCTTTGGCTGACTGAAGAAGTAAATGGGAAACTTCGCTTTGAGACTTTCTATACCAGTAACGCAATACATCCTGAAACTAAAGATGATACTTATCAAGTATTAGACATTGTAGAGCAAGCCTTATCTAAAGGAATGCTGATTGATCAGCATGGAAGAGCGGTATACAGCAATATCATGATCAATGATGTTTACCGCGATTGGGTGCTCGATAATAAACTATATGACCCTGAAGTGTTTGTTGATTTTGATTCTACTGCTGATTTTCCTGTAGGATCCATGTCTTTAAAGGCCAATTGGAAGCTGGTTCAGCCAGGAGAAGATGTTGGCAATCTGTACACCACCAAAGCTGATATTCAGTTGTTGACCATGGTGGATGGTGAACCTCGAATTCCAGATAATCCTAAAATTCAAAAGGATGTTGAAGTAGCTTTAGTCGGATTGCATATTGCTGTAGTAGTTGAGGGCCACCCAGAATTTATTTGGGCAACTTTCGAGTTTGATGGAAACGCACCAAACTTTAAAGAAGATGCAAGTGGAGTGGTAGTTCAGGGTATGAATGACCCTGTATCGGATAAAAATTGGTTGCTATATAAGGCCAATACTACGGCCAGACAAACCAATGCAAACAATGCTGCTATTCTTGAATTTGTTGATGAAAGCAAGCAAACTCTTACGCCTGTTACTCAAGTAGCACGTCAGTATGCCCAAGGAGGCGGTAGCGCTACCAACCGTGGTAATATTGATCATTTGAATGCAAGTGTGAAAAGTCAACTTGGAAAGAAAAGCTCAATTTGGGAGAATTACTTTGAAGTAGGTGCCGTTTGGTTCAACACAGAAAAGGGAGTGTTAAAGCCTGATTGGAACCCTAATGTAGATTCAACTATGGTGACAGGATCGCTTACGCTTTCAAACGCAACGATTGAAACATTCACCCAGAAGGTGCGCTCTCAAAATAGCTGCTTTAGTTGCCACAATACGTTCCCAGTAACGAACGTGCCACTTTCTACCAAAATTCTACCAGGTAAGAATGCCAATACCAGCCATATTCTTCTCAAGAATTACCAAGGCGGAGGCGAAGTAAGTCGTTCTAATTAATTCAACCTAATCACAAAATAAAATGGCAAATTCAAGCTTAAGAATACATCCAGCTATTGGCATGGCCAGAGTTGGGAATAGTACAGAATATTATTTAGGGCCAGAAACAATGGCAGCCTCTCCGCAAGAGGGGGATGCCATTACAGGCGGACTTCCTATAAAACCCGGCACCGAAAACACAACCATTACCAGTGGTGATTTACGGGATGCCCAAGGTAGATTGAAAAGACAAGCAGCTCGCTTTAAGATATTCCAATACCCAAATGAAGGCACTCAACTTACTTACCCAACGCAAGGTGGGGAAGAAGTGCTTATTGGGTCTACTGTAGATGGAAAAAAAGTAACTGATATAATATGGACAGCTCATTTAGCCAATAAAAAGGCCAATTGTTGGGAAATAGATGAAGATGCTAACCTTGGTATTGAACTTTATAAACCACATGAAGTAACTGTAGATGGAAAAACCATGACGGTAAGCACACCGCCATTGAGAAACCCAGACTTTGATAGTACTTCACCTCAAAACCCTTATACGGTAAACCCAGCAGATACCGATCGTTTAAAGAAATTGGTAATTGATGCGGGGCCTCGTGCCATTAAAGCAAGCCAAGGAACCACCCCAATTAGGTTTGATAGTGTTACTCAGGCCAGTTACTACGACAAGAGTTCGGGTGCTATTACTAGTCAGGCTAATTATCCTATTCAGTTTCCAGCTACAAATGGAAGCGGATCAAATGGAAGTGATCCGATTAGTTATTTGGGTGAAATCATTACAGAACCAAATGGTAGGCTTTTAGTTCTAGGCGGACATGGTTTGGCTTGTGCTTTCGATAACCAAGGTAATTTTGATGCAAGTCAACCGCTTTGTAAAGATGTAGATAACGACAATTGGTTAGACGATACTTCTGACGGACCTGTCACTGCGGTATTGGTTTTTGAAGATGGAAGCAAACAAGCGATTGAAGGCAGTGCTTGGGCAGTAATTACCGATCCTGCTTATGCGCCCCAAACCTTGAATGTGGTAAATTTATGGGATGATGTTTACAATACTTGGTTAGAAAGTTTTAGCCTTCAGCCAGATGTTTATAGTAATGGGAAGTATAACCCTGACTATAAACCTTTCTTCCAAGATGATATATTCCCAACATTGAATTCGGCTCATATGCAAATGTGGAATACGAATTTACCAGATCAAGCCATATCGGCTCATGAAAGGATAAAGCTTTTAACAGAGCAAAAGCCACCTTTCGATATCATGAAGTTTATTCGAAATCCAGATGGAAGCCAGAATAACAATGGTGCGCCATTAATGCCTTTGTCATTGGGCGATGCGAATCAGGCCTTTTTAACCGTTTCGCGCCAGCAATATTTCTTTATGGAGCAATGGAATAAAGGAATGAGCGTAGGAGCAAGTCAACTTCCGCTAGGTGAAGGGGAGCAACTGGATAAAACTATTTTGGTGAATTGTCTTGGCGGTCGTTTTAGCCCTGGAATTGATTTGACTTTTATTGTTCGTGACCCAGATTTATATAATAAAGACTGGCAGAACCCAGCCGTTGGGCCTTTTAGAATTAATGCCGAAGCACTGGATTACTCTACAGCAACTAAAGATCAACCATTTTTAGGAGTAGGCTATACGCCTTTAAGGCCAGACCCTGTTCAGCCGGGTGACTTGTGTAAGTTTATGGCTATTCCTTGGCATACGGATTATAACTCTTGTGCTACGCATACGCCAGCACCAAATCCAGGTGGAGATATTACCGAAAAGAACGTGTATAGCGGAACGGTGAATACTACTTTGTTCTGGTCTTGGCCAGCTCAACGCCCTGTAGCTGTATATACATTCAATGATTTGTCTGCCAATAATGGCGATATCAAATCTACCAGACAGCGGTATTCTGTTCGTGGAGAAGGTACTGCGGCTCAGGAGAATTTATCTACACCGGGTTGCCCAGCATCGACAGGATTCGATGCGGCTGCAATGAATGTAGGTCGTTACCAGAATCGCAGAAACATTCTTACAGAATGGGTGAAGATTGGTACTATTATGCAGGGACCAGCCATTGATGGCTATCCTGATGGTTTTAATAAGGATTATTACTTGGAGGTGGAAAGCCTTTTCGACAAAGACGAAAGTAACTTGGTTGTTTTCTGGCCAAATGTTGTCGATGACGAAGTGTACCCTCCTAAAAATTAATTTTGGATATAGTTCCCAACTATAATGTGGCAATAATTGGCGCAGGACCCGCAGGGTGTTCCTGCGCCATTGCTATTTTGAACGCAGGAATCGCCAATGTTACTTTGGTAGATACTTCGAAAACAGGTAAATTCCATATTGGAGAAAGTATACCTCCAGAAATGAATCCTATACTGCGGCAATTGGGTATAGCTGAAGCTTTTCAGGCCCAAAATCACGAACCTTGTTTTGGGAGTTGCTCTTATTGGGGAAGTGAAAAGAGAGGTTATAACGACAGTATTCTAAGTCCGTTCGGGCATGGTTGGCATTTAGACCGCGCAAAATTCAATCAATTTTTAGTGAATGAAGCTGTTGAACGAGGCGCTAAAGTTTTGTCAGGACACAGTTATCAGAGTAGTGCAAAAACTGAGAACGGTTATCAACTCAGTCTTAAAAACGAAGTTGGTGATAATAGTTCGATAGAAGCCGATTTCGTAGTAGATGCTTCTGGTGTGCGCAGTGTTTTTGCTACCGATCAGGGAAGTAAGAAGCAGCACGAAACACCTTTAGTATGTTTGGCTTTAAGGTTCAAAAATAAGGGGCTTCGCGAAGTATCTAAACTCACGCATTTAGAATCGGTAGAGAATGGTTGGTGGTATGCCGCCAGAATTCCGAACGAGCAATTACTGGTAACGCTTTACACCAATGCTGAAACAGTTAAAAAGTTAGGGCTGAACGACCTTAAAAGTTGGATTCAACTCTTACAGCAATCTCAGAATACGCATCAATGGATTGCTCAAATGGAACCGATTGATCAGAAGTTACTCGGTTTTCCTGCTCAATCTTTTTGCTTAGATCAAATTGTAGGTGAAAACTGGATGGCCATTGGAGATGCAGCATCGGCTTACGACCCGATTACTTCACAAGGTATCATCAAGTCCATAACACAAGGCATGCGTGCAGCAGAAATCATTGCGCATTGCAAAAATGGAGCAAAGGAAGCTCTACCATACTTTGAAAAGGAAGTTTTGCATCAGTACGAACAATACAAAGAAGCCCGTCAACATTTCTATGGCTTAGAACAACGCTGGCCTCAAAGTGAGTTTTGGAAGGAGGTACATGGTTTGGTAAATGTTACTTAAGGTTAAACCTAATTCTTAAATACATATAGGAATTTACAGGGTTGCCATTTTTAGTTCCTGGGATCCAGTTTTCAGAAATAAGTGCAACTCGGATTGCTTCTTTTGCCAGGTATTCATCAACATCATCATTTGTGACTTCTGCTTTAGCGACTCTGCCACTACTTAGAATTGTTAACCTTAAGTTAACTTCGCCTTGAGTTCCGCTTCTAGCTGCTTCTCTGGGGTATGTTAAGTGTTTCATGAGGTGTTGATTCCATCCATTGTCTCCGGTTGTGTAATCTGGCTTAGTGTCTAGCTCTTCTATTTCAAAAGCTTGAATACTTGAGCCAAGTACACCATCTCGACTAATCAAAAAACCTTCAGGGCTATAAATGTCTACAAAAGAATGCCCTTCTTTTAGGTATTCGGTAGTCCACTTACCCACTGGAATGTCTCTTTTATATTTTCCTTCTAATTTTATAGAGTCAGGAAGGTCTAGGAAATAATAAAGACCATCTTTTTTGCTTTTAGTAAGAGTAATGATTTCTAATAGTGTGCCGTTCATTGAGTATCGGTGAATGGAGCTGCTTTTACCTTTTGTGGAGGTCACATCATACCTAAATACTGAAGCATCATTTTTAGCAACTTCTATATTTTCTTGGTTAAAATAGGTAGTATCTATTTTTTGAGAAAATGTACTAAAGCAGAGAAGTAGTAAGAGTAAACTGAGTGTAGCTCGAATCATTTGAAAGGCATTAAGAATTTCTCTCTAAATGTAATAGCCTAATCAAATTATTCAAAGTTTAATTACTCCATTTCAAATAATAAATTTTGGTGAGCAGTACTCAACTCACGGTGTGCTTTTGAATTCTGTTGTTTTTGAGCGAGCGCAATCCCTTGAACGTAAATGCTTAAGGCTTTTTCATCTTCCATTAAGTCAATATAAACTTGAGCGGCATGGTAATAGGTAGGAAGGTAATCAGGGAATTCTGAAAGCAGTTTGTCAAAATATTCTTTGGCTTTTTCGGGTGATTCAGTCAAATATTCGTTGGCCAAGGCGTACCAGTTAAAGGGGTCGTTGGGATCTTCCGCTGCAAACTTTTTTAACATGCTCAATCTCTGTTCGTTCATCGTTTACATTGATTTTTATTTACTTCATTATTGACTATCTTCGGGGCAAATTTAAGGTTTAAGCCTTCTTTTTATATCGTTTTCCTCAAATAAAGGTCTTTTTAACTTAAAGTTGAACACAAGGCCAAATGAGGGGTTTATTATGGAAATTCATTATACAAAAAATCATAAAGCAAGCATGAATATACTCGTTTGTATCACCCACGTACCTGATACTACTTCGCGCATCGCTTTCACAGAAAACAATACCAAATTCGATAAGAGTGGTGTGCAATTTATCATCGGTCCATACGATGACTATGCACTTGCCAGAGCGGTAGAGTTGAAGGAAGCCAATGGAGGTAAAGTAACCGTTTTAAATGTTGGAGAAGCTGAAACTGAACCAACTTTAAGAAAAGCATTGGCGATTGGAGCTGATGAAGCCATTAGAGTAAATGCATTCCCTTCTGATTCATATTTCGTTGCTAAGCAAATTGCTGATGTAGCAAAACAAGGTGAATATGATTTGATTTTGATGGGCCGCGAGTCGATCGATTTTAACGGTGGTATGGTGCATGGCATGGTTGGCGAGTTACTTGGTTTACCTTCCTTCTCTCCAGTAATGTTGTTGGAAGTAGAAGGTAATGCTGCCAAGATTACTCGTGAAATCGAAGGAGGAAAAGAGAAATTAGAAGTGAATTTACCTTTTGTTGCGGGTTGTCAAGAGCCTATTGCTGAATGGAAAATCCCTAACATGAGAGGTATTATGTCGGCTAGAACTAAGCCACTGAATGTGGTGGAGCCTACCGACAATACAAAACTTACTGAGATTGCTCAATACGAATTGCCAGCACCAAAAGGAGCGGTGAAAATGATTGATGCAGACAATGTGGAAGAGTTGGTAAACCTACTCAAAAACGAAGCGAAAGTAATTTAAATCTCCAAAAGCACAGAACATGTCAGTTTTAGTATTTATAGAAACAGAAGACGGAAAAATTAAGAAATCCTCAAGAGAGGCCATTTCATATGGAGCTGCGATTGGGGAAGTTACTGCAATAGCATTGGGTTCGATCTCAAATGAAGAATTGGCTTCGGCTGGACAAAACGGAGCGATTAAAGTATTGCATGCCACTGATGAAAAGCTTAACGCTGGTTTGATTATGCCTTATGCAGAAGTGATTTCGAAAGCATTTGAAAGCACGGGTGCAGAAGTATTGGTTACTGCTAAATCGTCATTAGCCGATGCAGTAGTAGGCAGAATTTCGGTAAAATTAGGAGCTGCTTTAGCTTCAAATGTATCTGAATTGCCAAAAACAGATAATGGTTTCGTAGTAAAGCAAAGCATTTACACAGGTAAGGCTTTTGTAAACACTACTTTAACCACCGACAAGAAAATATTGGCCATCAAGAAAAACGCCATTGAGCTGAAAACAGATGGAGCTGCAGCTTCAGTAGAAGCTTTTGATGTGACTTTAGATGATGCTCTTTTTGGTGCCAAAATCACTTCTTCTGAAAAAGCAGAAGGCGATGTATTGTTGCCAGAAGCGGATATCGTAGTATCTGGTGGTCGTGGATTGAAGGGGCCAGAAAACTGGGGTATTATTGAAGACTTGGCGAAAACGTTAGGTGCAGCTACAGGCTGTTCAAAGCCAGTTTCTGATATGGACTGGAGACCTCACCATGAACACGTTGGTCAAACTGGGGTTAAAGTAAGCCCTTCTTTGTATATCGCAGTAGGTATTTCAGGTGCAATTCAGCATTTGGCCGGAGTTAACTCTTCAAAGTATATTGTAGTGATTAACAAGGATGAAGAAGCTCCATTTTTCAAAGCAGCCGACTACGGTATTGTAGGAGATGCATTTGAAGTATTACCTAAGTTGAACGAAGCGCTTAAAAAAGCCTTAGCCTAGTTATTTACCATTTTGGACAAAATTAAAATCGAAATCCTGGGTCTTTCCTCCAGTCAGTCGCAAACATCTGGCTCTTTTGCCCTTGTGCTTGGTGAAGTAGAAGGCGAAAGAAGACTTCCTATTATTATAGGCATGTTCGAGGCGCAAGCCATTGCTTTGGAAATCGAAAAGATTGCACCAAATAGGCCAATGACACATGATTTGTTTAAGTCGTTTGCCAATAGTTTTGGGTTCAGTGTAGAACATGTAATCATTTCAGATTTAAAAGAAGGAGTGTTTTTTGCCAAAATTGTGTGTACCGATGGAATCAAAACCATTGATATTGATGCAAGACCTTCTGATGCCATTGCCATTGGGATTCGATTTGATGTGGCTTTCTATACCTATGAAACTGTGCTCTCCGAAGCAGGGATTATTTTAACTGATGAGGAAGAAGTAGCAGATGAAATGGAAGAAATGGCTGTAACAGAAAAACCAAAAGGAGATCGGTTACAAGATTTCACCTTAGATAAACTTCAGCAAATGCTGGATGAGGCCCTGAGTAATGAAGATTACGAAAAGGCAGCCAAGATCAGGGATGAAATGAATAAAAGAAGCTAGAAGAAATATTAAAGCCTTTCTGAATTAAATCGGAAGGGCTTTATTGTGTTTAATAAGTTCTGTTAACTTTAACAGGTTGATCTTTAGAGTATTTCTTTCGAGGTCGCAATGGAGTGATTTTTAAGTCACTTTTTATTATGAAAAATTCACACGTGATCAGTTAATCATGGCCATTGTAAGAGGAATAATTGGATTGGTAGTTCTTATTGGAATTGCCTATTTGCTATCGAGCAGAAGAAAAAAGGTTGACTGGAGATTAGTAGGGGTTGGGGTAATCATACAGCTGATTATTGCGCTGCTTATTTCAGAAGTAGGAATTGTAAAAAGAGCATTTGATTTTATCAGCCAGGGCTTTGTTACTTTTTTGGGTTTTTCACTTAATGGTGCGGAGTTCTTGTATGGCGACCTAGCGAAAAATAGTAATGCTGCTGAAGGTGTAAATCATAGCCTAGGTTTTCTGTTTGTTTTTCAAGCCTTACCTACCGTAATTTTCTTTTCGGCTATTACTGCTGGGCTTTACTATTTGGGAATCCTTCAAAAAATCGTTTATGGTTTTGCATGGATCATGGCCAAAACCATGCGTTTGTCAGGAGCCGAATCAATGTCTGCGGCTGGAAATGTCTTTCTAGGTCAAACCGAAGCGCCCCTTTTGGTCAAGCCTTTCATTGGTAAAATGACCAACTCCGAATTACTCTGCTTAATGACTGGGGGAATGGCCACAATTGCTGGGTCAGTGTTGGGAGCTTATGTGTCCTTTTTAGGAGGAGGAGATCCGGCCCAACAAGCTAAATTTGCTACCTACCTTTTGAGTGCATCCATTATGAATGCCCCTGCGGCCATTGTAATGTCTAAAATATTCTTGCCAGAATTAGAGCCAGAAAAGATCGACTCTCGATTGAAAGTGAATAAAGATCAGATTGGTGTAAACGTAATTGATGCATTGGCAGGAGGGGCATCGGATGGAATGAAATTGGCAATGAATATTGCTGCCATGCTACTGGCTTTTATCGCAGTAATTTATTCGCTTAACTGGGTTTTGGTTGACGGAATTGGTGCATGGACTGGACTAAATTCATATGTGGTTTCAAGCACTAATGGTGTATTCAGCGGCTTTAGTCTTGAATATATACTAGGTCAGGTTTTCAGAGTGTTTGCCTTTATCATGGGTGTGGAATGGTCTGAAACTCTGCAAGTAGGAAGCTTAATTGGACAGAAAACGGTAATTAACGAGTTTGTAGCCTATTTGAGCTTGGCCGATATGAAGGCTGCTGGTGATCTTAGTGAAAAATCTATCGTTATTGCTACGTATGCACTATGTGGTTTTGCGAACTTCTCTTCCATTGCAATTCAAATTGGAGGTATTGGAGGTTTAGCGCCAAATCGTCAAGGAGACTTATCGAGACTGGGGGTTAAAGCGCTAATGGCCGCAACCCTAGCTACCATGATGACCGCCACTATTGCAGGCGCACTGTTTGGTTAATATTCAAATATTGAAATGAAAGAAGCCTACCATGTTTTAGGTTTAATGTCGGGCACATCTTTGGATGGACTGGATATGGCTTATTGTTCTTTTTGGAAAGAGAATGGTCGGTGGCGCTTTTCATTGAACAAATCCACTTGTATAGAGTACAATCCTGAATTTCAAGAAAAACTTAAGCGCTCTATTGAGCTTTCTGCACTAGACCTATTATTGCTCAACAATGAGTTTGGCAAATGGATGGGAGAGCAGGCTAAGATTTTTATAGCCGAGAATCAGCTCGAAGTTGATTTTATTTCTAGCCACGGGCATACCGTTTTTCACCAAATAGACAAAGAATTCACATACCAAATAGGAGCAGGGCAGACATTGGCCAATGCTGCTGGTCAAAAAGTGATTTGCGACTTCCGTACTCTGGATGTAACACTCGGAGGTCAAGGAGCTCCTTTGGTGCCTATAGGTGACGAACTCCTTTTCTCTGATTATGATTTCTGCTTGAATTTAGGTGGCATTTCAAACGCTTCATTCAGAATGGATGGAATGAGGAAAGCTTTCGATATTTCGCCTGCCAATATGTTGTTAAGCTATATATTGAAATCAACAGGGAAGTCTTTTGATGATGGAGGTAAAATAGCGCGTTCAGGTAAATTGGTAGAGCCATTATGGAATGCGCTAAACGCATTGGGCTTTTATCAGCAGCCTTTTCCAAAGTCTCTGGGCTATGAATGGTTCAGAGATGAAATGATGCCTTTGATTGATGATTCGCAGGCTAGTGTTGAAGATCAATTGCACACAGCGGTACATCATATCGCTTTTCAGATTAGCGAAAGCCTGAAACCGTATGCAACAGCGAATAGCAAAATGTTGGTGACGGGTGGAGGAGCAAAGAATCTATTTCTAATAGAAATGATTCAGCATTATTTAGGCAACTCAATAGAAGTAGTAATTCCCGAAATCTCAGTAATCGACTTTAAAGAAGCCATTGTCTTTGCCTTTATGGGCGTATTGAGAAGTGAAAACGAAATCAATTGCCTCAGTTCAGTGACAGGTGCTTCGAGAGATTCCTCTTCTGGTGTCATTTTTCATCCTTGGTAAGCCTCTTCAAAGTCAATTCCCGAAGGTTTTAATAAAGGCTTTGCCAAAAGCCAAAATAGGGGTGGAAGACATTATTTTCATTTCTTCGGCTAGGTTGGTTTCTTCATCCAAAAACTTGAAAACCGCTTGTGCTCCATTTTTCTCAAACAAATCAGAGAATATTTGAGCACCAGAATGTTCGCCATTCTTTAATACATTCAATAAGGTACTGTCGTATTTCTGGAACCTCTTTTTGTGATGGGGCAAATCAGCCAATGGATCTTTTTGCCTAACTAAATTATTGGCCATTTTTTTTAAGATATGTTGCGACCGCAAAAAGGTGTATCCAGTAGAGGATTTTGCAAAACCACCGCTAATACCAATGTTTATAATACGGCCATCCTTTTCTGGAAAAGGAAAGTCAGTCATCGGAATCACTCCAAACTCATCTTCCAGCACTTTGTAGTCTTCTATTTTTAGAAAATTATGGAGATAATCATCCAGCCCTTTGTCGTATTCTTCGGGTTGAAGAAGCTGTTCACTGAAAATGGTGTATTCCACCAGCGCTTCATTTGGAGAAAAGGGAAGTACATAACCAAATCGACAATCGCCTTTTTGGTCTATTCTAAAATCCATGTAGGTCATGATCTCAGGATCGAAGCAAGGCTTTTCTGTTTGTATAAATCGCCCTTTAAAATGCTGAAGGAATTGTACGTGCTTAGAAGGAATCTGAAAATCTTTAAGGCCAGCAGTACTGTTGAAAACCATATTGCCCGAATAGGTTTCGGTGCTCGTTTTTACAATTCCTTGAGGGTCAATTCCAACAATACTTTCTTTAAGCCAGGTAAGATTATTGAATTTGCCCAGCTCAAGTTTCATGAAATCATAGAAATTCTTACCTCTTATCATTTTGTATGAATAGGGTGGAAGGGCAAATGTTTGCTTGAAATTAGGGCCGAAGAAAGAAGCTCTATTCCATTGTTTGTAGACCAAATTTTCGAGTAAGTTCACCTCTTTTTCCCAGAAGCACCAGGTGCGGTCATTTACCGATTTGTCGTCCTTATCGATAATAAGTATTGTTTTTTTAGTATTTTCGTGTGCCAACAGCAAATAAGCGAGGGTCAATCCCGCTGCTCCACCTCCCGCTATTATATAATCGAATTGCTTCATTAACTATGTAAACTTAAAGGATAAAACTATGTTTTGGTCATTGGTAGCGCGGAAAATGGCCGAATAGATTCTTTGTTGAAGGATTAAATTAAATTGTTAGGTTTGGGGCCTAACAGCACATTAGTAAATCTGGGAAGCCCTTTGGGGACTAATGAATTGTAAACCTATCATATTGCTCTGCCTTTGCAGTGTCCTCTTTTCATGTACAGAGAGGTTAGTATGCCCTGCGTACCAAACTTCGTTAATTCTGGACAATGACTACCGACAGCGGGTTTTTTCTCCATTTACTATTTTTGAAGGCGATACCATTCCTAAAATGCCTTATGGTTTTGTGAAAGATAGAGCTGACGAATTAGATGAATCTTTTTATGCCGCTGCGGAAGGCAAAGGGTTTAGAGTTCAAAAAGGAAGAACATATTCTATGGAGAAGGAAGGTTTTGAGTATAGTAATCGAAAACGCTCTTCATTTATTGCTAGAATTTGGTCTAGCCCCGAAAGACCTGTTTTAGAAAATCCATATCTCTTGGATAGAATCTTAAAGAAACGGCCCTTCTATAAATTAGACATTGTAGTGCCAGAGCTTATCCATATTGGTATTCTAGATTCACTTGAAACAGAAGTGCAAGCCCTTAACGATACAATAGCTTTAGATTCTGCGGCTAAAAAGAAGGTAGTTACGGAAACTATTTTAACTACTCCTGAAGGCTATAATGGCTACAATGTTGATCAGCTCAATTATAATAAGAAGTTCGGTTATCTGTTCCCTCAGCCACCTCCACCACCAGACCCAATAGATTCTGTAGCGTATAAAAAGGCCTTGAAAGACGCTGCAGCAGCGGATACACTTTCTACAGAAAAGAAAGGTGTTTTTGGTATGTTTAAGAAGAAAGACAAAACAGCAAAACCTCCAAAAGAAAAAAGGAAGGACAAGAAGAACAATGAGGAGGCGATAAAAGAGGAAGAAGGTGGTGACAAGTAAAGCTACTGACTAGCTTTAACTAATGTTATAGCTGTATTTATCAAGTCAATTTTTCAATTCCATATGCAATAGTGGGTAAGGCTTACCTGTACCATCGAGTTCAGAGCGGCCAATGATTTTGAAACCCATGTTTTGGTAGAACCCAACGGCTTGTTCATTGTCTTCATTTACATCTACTTTGGAGGAATGAAGCTCTCTAATAGCGTATTGGGTCAGTATTTTCCCAATTCCTTTGCCACGAACATCTGGGTGAATAAAAAGCATTTCAATGTTTTGTTCTGCCACCCCGAGAAAGCCAATTATATTTTTGTTGCTATCGCGAACACAGCGTAAATCAACAGCTTTTAAATACTCGTTTAGAATTAAGGGTTTGAAATAGGCTATGTCTTCTTCTTTCAGAAAATGATGAGTAGCCCTAACAGAAGCCTCCCAAACTTCGACAATAGAAGGAAATTCGTGTGGCTGCACAAAGTCAACTTTAAGCTCCATTTCCCTTATAATTCCTTCAACTCTTCTATAAAACCGGCTGATAAAATTGGGAATCGACACCAAGTGCGTGGATCAACATTGAATTCATCCAAATGGAAAGCAGGGGCAAGTCGCTCTCTTTTCCACTGGTTTCTACTCCAAAGTTTGTAGAATTTAATAATGTGATCCTTCAAGAGACTTTCATCTTCGAGCCCTTTATTTTTCAAGTTTGCGAAAACCTCTTTTGGCGATTGATGATCTCGAATGGCCAACTGTTCTATGGCCAGCAAAATAGGGTAAGGCATTAAATCATCTTCATCGGTTTGGTACTGGTCTTTTGGTCTTAGTTCAGCCGTTGGCGCTAAGGCATTAATCTTGGCTAAGCCAGAATAGCCCAATTGTTCTTCTGCATAAACAAGCCACTTTCTGATAAAGACTTTATCAACACTCGAAATAGGAGCTAGGCTACCGCTAGTGTCGCCATCCATGGTGGCATAACCCACACTGCCTTCGCTTCGGTTTGAAGTGGTCAACAGCACTCGATTTTTAATGTTGGCGAGCATCCATATAATAGGGCTTCTGGAACGGGCCTGAATATTCTGGAGCGTAATATCATCAGTTTCCCAATTCAATTTTCTCTCAATGGCCGTTTCTATAGTCGAAGTGTAATTCTCAACTGCCTTGTCGATTGTCCAATGGTAAAAGGTAGACCCAATGGAATTTGCAAGTTCTTGAGCAGCAGTTAACGTATCATCCGATGAGTTAACCGATCCTTGATAGGCAGTTGCGAAAATTTCTCCGATAATCTCTTTTTGACTCTTTTCTTCTAAATCAAGTCGGTTAATGCTTTTTAAGAATTCTGTTTTCCCTAAAGTTTCAATGGCTCTTTTTACCATTTCGGCTACCAGTACCGCACAAGTGGCTGAATCAGCACCACCACTTATTGATAACGCATAACCATTGCTTCGGCTTTTTCTTAAATAATCATACAACGCTAAACCAGCGGCTTTCGGGAACTCAATTTCCTTCGGGTCTATTGGATTAACATTGTGTGTTTGCGTGTTTCCGTCAGAGTTTACATCTGCCCAAATAACCTGATGTGGCTTGAAAGAAAGTAATTCATTTCTTAAAACCAGCTCACCGTCTTGGGCAATCATCATTTCTCCATCATAGATCATTCTGCCAGCCTCGTTGCCTAGCAGGTTGGCATACACATAGGTACATTTGAAGTCTTTAGAAGAATTCTTTACCAAGTCAATTCGCTGTAATGTTTTCTCCATTGCAAAGTGGCTGGCACTTGGGTTGAGTATTAGGTTAACCTTTTTTACACAAAGTCTATGGGCAGGGCGAAGAACATCTCTCCAAGCATCTTCACAAATCTCAAAACCTATTTTCCAATCTTTGAAGTCAAAAGTAAGATCTCCTATGGGGTAGTTTTTTCCACCTATTTCAATTTCTAATACTTCGCCAATGGGCCATGGAGTAAACCAGCGTGGTTCGTAATGTACTCCATCCAGCGCCATATACTGTTTGGCATACACACCTAATATTTCTTGGTTGTAAACCACTACAGCACAATTGTACAGTTTTCCGCCAAAAGCTAAGGGAAGATTGAAGCTGGTAAACAAATCCTTTGTTTCAGCAATGAGTTCGGGTAAAAAACGCTTTGCTTTTTCAGGCAGCCAATGGCTAAGAAATAAATCCTCGCAGCCATAAGCAGTTACAGATAATTCGGGAAAACATAAGATTTCAATTCCTTCACTTCGGGCTTCTTTTAAAGCTTTTTTGAGTTGAAGAATATTGTTTGTCCAGTCGAGAGGGGTTTGGTTTACTGTGGCAGTACCAATACGATAAATTCCCATTTATTCAATTTCAAGTGAAATACAGGCCTCGCGGGCTGCATCTTGCTCTGCTTTCTTTTTGCTTAAACCATGCCCTTTGGCTATTGGTTCGTCATCAATTAAAACTTGAATCACAAACTCTTTAAAGTGGGTCTTCTCTTTGGTTTCAAGCAGCTCAAAGCTAGTGGTTTTCCCACTCTTCTGCGACCATTCAATTAGTTTGCTTTTGTAATTTTTGGTGGTGCTAATAATCTCTTCAATATCAAAATGAGGGATTAGTAATTTTTTAACAATGAACTTTTGAGAACGCTTAAAACCTTGATCGACATAAACCGCCCCAATAAGGGCTTCTAACGTATTGCCATAAATAGATTTGTGAGAGTTTGGAGTTTTTCTCTTTGTGTCAAATTGGACGATGTGATTTACTCCAATTTTTCTGGCAAGAAGGTTCAAGGAGTCCCTACTTACAATTCTTGATCTTATTTCTGTAAGAAAGCCTTCGTCCTTGTAAGGGTATTTTTTGAAGATGTAATTAGCGACTACAAGTCCTAAAACGGCATCGCCTAGGTATTCTAACCTTTCGTTCGACTCCTTCACTCCATCTTTCACCGATTTGGCAACAGAGGTGTGCTGAGTGGCGATTTTGTAGGGTTTTAAATTAAAAGGCTTACTGCCTACAATTGTTTTAATTGAGGCAATAAGCTTTTTATCTTCTTTTGAAAGGGTTTTAAATTGGGTTAACCACAACCGCACTTTCAATCCAGTTTTCTAAATACAACTGATGTGTTGTGACCACCAAAGCCAAAGGTATTACTCAAGCAGGCATTGATTGTTCTTTCCTGAGCTTTATTGAATGTGAAATTCAACTTAGGATTGAACTGGTCATCATCAGTAAAATGATTGATGGTTGGAGGAACAATTTGATGTTCTATTGATTTTATTGCTGCAATAGCCTCAATAGCTCCAGCAGCTCCTAAAAGGTGACCTGTCATCGACTTTGTAGAGCTAATGTTCAGGTTGTAAGCGTGCTCACCAAATACTTTTTCAATGGCTATTACTTCACTCATATCTCCCAAAGGAGTAGAGGTGCCGTGTACATTGATGTAATCAATCTCCTCAGGCTGCATTTCAGCGTCTTCAAGCGCATTAATCATAACGCTTGTAGCTCCTAAGCCTTCAGGATGTGGAGCGGTAATGTGATAGGCATCAGCCGACATTCCGCCACCTACAATTTCTGCATAGATTTTAGCTCCACGTGCTTTTGCATGCTCATATTCTTCAAGAATTAAAGCCCCAGCGCCTTCTCCCAATACAAAGCCATCTCTGTCTTTGTCAAAAGGTCTTGATGCTGTTTGTGGACTATCATTTCTCTCAGAAAGAGCTTTCATGGAATTAAATCCGCCCATTCCTGCTTCGGTAACAGAAGCTTCTGAACCACCAGTGATCATGACTTTGGCTTTGCCTAATTTAATATAGGTCATAGCATCAATCATGGCGTTGGTAGCTGAAGCACAAGCTGAAACAGTTACAAAGTTAGGCCCGCGGAAACCATATTTCATTGAGATCATACCCGAAGATATGTCTGCAATCATTTTCGGAATAAAGAAAGGATTGAACCTTGGGGTACCATCACCTTGTGCGAATGACATTACTTCATCCTGAAAGGTTTTTAGTCCTCCAATTCCTGATCCCCAAATTACTCCAGCCTTGGATAGGTCAATAGACGCTAAGTCCAAGCCTGAGTGTTCAAAAGCTTCAGTAGCCGCAATCATCGCGAATTGCGTAAAGAGGTCCATTTTACGTACCTCTTTCCTGTCGAAATAATTTAAAGGATCGTAATCCTTCACTTCGCAGGCAAACTGAGTTTTAAATTTTTCTGGATTGAAACGGGTGATAGGCCCAGCACCACTTACACCTTTAATTAGGTTATCCCAATATGTATCGAGATTGTTCCCTAAAGGTGTTAGTGCGCCAAGGCCTGTTACTACAACTCGCTTTAATTGCATATAAGAGTAGTAAGGAAAAGTTATTAATTGCTAACGTTAGCTTCCAGGTAAGAGATGGCATCACCTACTGTGCCAATGTTCTCTGCTTGATCATCTGGAATTGAAATGTTGAATTCTTTCTCGAACTCCATGATTAACTCAACTGTGTCAAGTGAATCTGCTCCAAGATCATTAGTGAAGCTTGCTTCGGGAGTCACCTCTGATTCTTCTACTCCTAGTTTATCAATGATGATATCCTTTACTTTTGATGCAATGTCCGACATTTTGGAAAATTTTAGTTAAAACGTGCTGCAAAGAAATGCAAATTAACAATAATGTCAAACATATTTTTTAATCTTGTCGTTGGTTCTTTGAGTATAAAGAAACCTGTTTTTTTCGCATTTATGGCAAAAAATAAGCTCGAAATTTCTTATGAGATCGATTTTGAACTGGTAGCAGTTAACGCCAGTGTGAAGGAATATAAACTGGCTTGGATGCTAAATAAAAGCTTGGGGTGGGATTTAGCCAAAATGAAAAATATTGAGCTTGATTTTACAGGCAATAAAGCCTTGTCAATATCTAACTACTTGTATAAAACCGAATATCAAACTTTCAGATTAATTAGAAACAGAGCGGTGGATGGAGAAGAGCAATTCAATGCGTTTATTATTCCTGAGTTAAAGAATTTCGACTATTTTATTATGTTAGAGAATGAATCTGTCGGTTTTGACCTAAACGCTTTCATTTCAAAAATCAAAGAAATACCTTTCGTTCAATTCGCAGTGTTAATGGACACAGCAGCCTTAAAGTCTAAGGACAATCTAATATTTTAATATGGGTTATAATAAGAATATCAATAAAGCTAAAATCGTAGCTACAGTCGGTCCAGCAAGCGACTCTAAAGAGATGCTAAAGGAACTGATTTATGCTGGCGTTAATGTTTTTCGCTTAAATTTTTCGCATGGCGATCATGCAAACAAGTCTCAAATTATAGAAAGAATAAGAGACCTTAACAATGAGCTAGGCACCTATTGCTCAATTCTTCAAGATTTACAAGGACCTAAAATAAGGGTTGGTGAAATTGAAGGCGGTGAAGTTTTGATTACACCAGGCCAAGAAATAGTAATTACCACCGAACAGATGGTGGGGAATAGTAAAAAAGTATCAACTGTTTATGAAAACCTCTCAACCGATGTAAGTGTTGGGGACATGATCTTGATTGATGATGGCAACCTAGAGCTTACGGTTAAGTCAATTAATGGAGATGATGTTACTTGTGTGGTGAAGTACGGTGGTATGCTCAAGTCGAAAAAAGGCATTAACCTACCTTTTACCAAGGTATCGGCTCCATCACTCACTCCAAAGGACATTGAAGATTTAGCTTTTGGTTTAGAGAACGATGTTGATTGGATTGCTTTATCATTTGTGCGTCATGCTGATGATATTCGTGATTTGCGATCGAGAATTCAAGCAGCAGGGAAGGATTGCAGAATTATTGCGAAAATTGAAAAGCCAGAAGCACTCCAGAATATAGATGAAATCATTGCCGAGTCTGATGCCTTAATGGTGGCTCGTGGAGATTTGGGTGTTGAAATTGTAATGGAGGAAGTGCCAATCGCTCAAAAGATGATCGTTGAGAAATGTAATTTGGCGGCTAAGCCTGTGATTATTGCTACCCAAATGATGGAGAGCATGATTTATAATCCGCGGCCGACCAGGGCTGAAACCAACGATGTGGCGAATGCTGTTTTAGATGGTGCTGATGCATTGATGCTCTCTGCCGAAACTGCTGCTGGGAAGTATCCTGTTCAAACCATCAAGAGTATGGCTAAAACTATTGCATCGGTTGAGTCTTCTGCCCAAAGCATCTATTGTAACTTTTATGAGCCTTTGGAGTCGAGCGATACTTACATGAATGATAACATTATGTTGTCGGCTTGTCGCTTGGCAGAAAGAATTGAAGCTACTGCGGTTTTGGGGAATACAGTGTCAGGATATACAGCATTTAAACTATCTTCTCACAGACCAAAATCAAACATCTTTATTTTCACTCCAAAAAAGAGTTTGTTGACTAAACTGGCTTTAGTTTGGGGGGTTCGAGGATACTTCTATGATAGTCAAGAATCTACCGACCAAACTTTTAAAGACCACGAGAATATTCTTAAAGCAAATGGGCATTTAGAGCAAGGTGATGTGTTTATTACTACTGCCAGTATGCCTATTCGTGAAAGGGGTAGAACAAATATGTTAAAACTTAATATTGCAGATTAAGTATCTGATTGTGGGCCTTGAGAGGGAATCATCATGACTTTTTCTTGTGCTACGAATACTTGACCAGGAGCTGCACCTTTCTTTTTTCGTACATATTTTGCAGGAGTATAAATAACCGGTACTAACGTATCGGTTTTTCTTTTTGAATAGTAGGCTGCAAAACCTGCAGCTCTTTCTATTACGGATATAGGAATGGTTTTTCCTGCTTGATGCTTGATTAAAACATGAGAGCCAGGAACGTCTTTGGCATGCAGCCAAAGATCTTCTTTATAAGAATGTTTCAAAGTGAGCTCATCATTGGACTTAGCATTTTTGCCCACCCACACTTGATAGCCTTGTACCGTGAAAACCTTGTATGGAAGATGAATTTCTTGGCTACCATGCGATGTCTCAATGCCACTAGCCTTGATGATCGATCTTAATTCTTTAAGAGTGTTGGTCTGATCAATTGAGTCCTTTTGAGCCTGTAGAGTGATTAACTGCTCTTCCTTATTAAGAATATTCTCAGTCAATTTTTCAATCTCTATTCTCCTGTTTTTCGATTTTCGATAATAGTTTTCAGCATTTTTCTGAGGAGAGAGGGATTTGTTTAATTTAATTTCAATGTTTTGTTCAGTGTAGAAGTTAAACAGGTTAGCTGTAGTAGTTCCTGAAGGAATGGCATGCAGATTTGCCATAATGATATCAGCAATTTGATTGGGCGCTGTGCTCGTTTCCAGTTTAACTAACTGAGCTTCTGTTTTGGCGATATAGCCTTTGGCTTGATTGATTCTTTTACTGAACTGTTGTTGCAAACTTTTCTTTTCTTTTTCGAAAAAATACTCGGTATGAAAGGCCCGGTAAAAGCGGTTTAATGCATGAATAGGGTCGTTAGATAACGCTTGAGTATTATCTCCGTAATCGATTAAGCTCAACACCGGTACTCCACTTAAATGCGAAATGAAGAAAGGGTTATGCTCTAAATCATCTACTAGTTTTTCAAGTGCAATCCATTGTTCGCTAGTACTCAAACTCTCAAAGTTGGTTGATAATAGGTATGCTTTGATCAACTTGCCAAAAGTGGGATAGAATTTAAGGTAGTCAGGGTCTGCTGTGTACAAAGCTTCCGAGCGCTCAATCGGTCTTTCTAAACTTAAGAGATCAATATTATTGTCAATTACTAGCTTCTTTTTGAATAACTGAGAATTTTGCCCCTTAGGAGTTAAGATAATATTGGAGCGGTTGCCGTGCATCTTAAAAAGAAGTATAGCACCATTTTTAAACTTAATATGAAATGCTCTTTCGTTTTCATACTGATGAACCGATTGAACTTTGCAGTTAATTAAGAAAGGGAAGAGGTCTGCGCTATTCCTTTTGCTTCGAGCAAAACTCTCTGGAAATGATAGTGCAGTAAAATCGCTTTGAAGTGTAGCCCTTATGTAAAAGCTTTCTTTATTGTTTAGAATAAAGCCTAAAATAAGCTCATTCTTCTCCTGACTGAAAGATTCTACCAGTTGTGCACCTTGAAGTATTGAATCCAAGGATTTTGAAAGCCGTTTTAAAACATAAAAATTAAGGTGCACTAGATTTCGATTTTCAGCCCATCGTAAGCTATTTCGATATTTTCTGGCAAAAGTTTCTCTGTTTTTTTATGAGTACCCATTTTATGGCTTAGGTGGGTGAAGTAGGTTTTATCAGCGTTCATTTCCTTAGCCAAAGCAATGGCCTCGTTTAATGTCATATGACTAGGGTGTTCTTCTTTTTGAAGTGCATTTATCACTAAAATTTTCGACCCTTTTATTTTCTCTTTCTCCGTGTCTGAGATTGTTTTTGCATCTGTAATGTAGGTGAAGTCTTTAATTCGAAAACCAAAAACGGGTAGTTTAAAGTGAGTCACCTCTATTGGAATTATTTCGGTTTTGCCAATAACAAATGGAGTGTTCTTAATCTCTTTAATGTCTACCGAAGGAATACCAGGATACTTGGTTTCGCTAAAGATGTAGGCAAATTCTCTTTTAAGTTGTTCAATTACATTTTTTCGAGCGTATACAGGAATGTCCTTCTTTTGTAGGAAATTGAACGATCGAATATCATCCATTCCTGCGGTATGATCTTTATGCTCATGCGTAAAGACCAGAGCATCAAGGCAAGTAATGTTTTCTCTTAAAATTTGCTGTCTGAAGTCTGGGCCAGAATCGAAAATAATGCTTGAGTCACCAATTTCTATATGAATAGATGTTCTTAGTCTTTTGTCTCTGAAGTCTAATGAACGACAAACCTCACAAGTGCATCCAATTACAGGGACTCCTTGTGAGGTTCCAGTGCCTAAAAAAGTAACTTTCACAGGTCAATTTCAGTTTGAGACAACTCCATTAAAAGCTTTCTATTCTTTTCGTTGAGCTTAGACTTGTCTATTTGAACGGACTTTAAAATATCAATCAGACAGGTGATCTTACCTTCTGTAGTATAATATTTATTAACTATAGCGATTTTGGTGTCGTGTAGAAGGCAGTATCCTGATTTGAAACTGCCTTTCTCATATCGCAATACATAATCAGATTCAGCGAATATATCTTCGAGTTTGCTCAAAAATTGTTTCGTGTATCTAACAGTCATTCAGCAGTTGCAGTGTATTTTTTAACCAGTTCAATGAGCTTATCGTAGTCTAATGGCTTTTGCATATACTCATTAATTCCAGCATCGAAAAAGGTGCTTTCAGGAAGGTTCTTCGCATTTCCTGATATTCCAATAATTGGCACTTTCCCTTTTTTGTTTTTAATGGCCCTAATTTTTTTAGTGGCTTCTAATCCACTCATTACAGGAAGGTTGAAGTCCATTATAATGAGATCATAGTGATCTTTTTCATACTTGTCCAACACACTTTGACCATCTTTAGCAGAGGTGATTTTGCAGTTTTCAAAAAGCAGGATCTTTTTCAAAAGGTTTTGAATTACGGAACTGTCTTCCGCAACGAGTACGTTTTTATAATCCACTTCAGTCATTTAGTTTAAGTTTAAAATTCTTTCGTAATTACTTACGAATTTAGCAAATAAATCAAGCAATTCAGGTAAATAATTTTCCAAATCTATAGTTTCGGATTTTTTTATTTTGAATTCTAATTGCTCAGAAAATTTAGCAATAGGGGTCAATCCTAATGATGCTGAATTTCCCTTGATAGTATGCAAGATACTTAAAATTTTATCAATATCATTTGACTCAATGTGGGACTTTATCTGTTCCAGTGCCGAGGAAGTCTCGTTTTCAAACTCTTTGTATATCTCTATAAGTTCTTTTTGAGAAGCGTATTTTCTTAGTTCTTTGACTATTCTTATATCTATTAATTCAGCATCTGAAGACCTTAATATGCGATTCGAACTTAATTTTTCTTCCCTCCATTTCTTTAATAACTCACCAATCTGATCTTTAAAAATAGCAGCCTTAATGGGCTTCAAAAATAATTCATCAAACCCCAGTTCTTTAAATGAAGTATTACCAAAGTCATCTGAAAAACCAGTGACGGCAAAAATGAGAGAGGGGTAGTCGGTGTGTTTTTGCTTTATATGGTTTAAACATTCAAAACCATCCATTTCAGGCATTTGAATGTCCATAAGTATAATATCAGGAATATGGTTTTCAAGGAATTTTAAGGCCATTTGGCCACTTGAGGCTGACAGCAATTCAGTATCTTCGTCCGATAAAACGGAACGTAAGTATTGACGATTTATGTCATTATCGTCTACGATAAGTATCTTTCTGCTCAAAATGGGATGTCTAGGTTGAAGTGTGGCAAGTTTATTCATTAATTATGACGATTCAAATAGGAGGTGTGATTAAGTTTAACTTTTTGATTTGTGTGGTGGGGCCCACGGCCGTAGGCAAAACAGCTCATTCAATTAAATTGGCTCAAAATATTGGTAGTGAGGTTGTTTCAGCCGACTCTAGACAATTTTATAGAGAGTTAGAAATTGGGACTGCTAAGCCAGATGCTGAAGAGCTTTCTACTGTAAAACATCACCTCATAAATTCGCTGTCTATTCATGACCATTATGATGTAAGGAGATTTGAAAACGAGGTTCTTGAAATACTAGAAAATATCTATTCGGAGCGAAAAGTTGCGGTAATGGTGGGAGGCTCTGGGTTGTTTGTTGATGCCGTTTGCTATGGTTTGGATGATTTGCCCCCTGTATCGCCTCACCTTAGAGATGAATTGAACCTTGAACTTGAAAACAAAGGACTTTCAGTATTGGTAAGTGAGCTAAAGGAAAAGGATCCTGATTACTGTAAACAAGCTGATTTAAATAATCCACAACGAGTTACCCGTGCATTGGAAGTCATTCGCACTATGGGAAAACCATTCAGTAGCTTTAGAACGGGAAAGAAGGTAGACAGACCTTTTCATGTCATTATGGTTGGTCTTGAAATGGAGCGAGAAAAACTGTATGAGCGCATTGATCTGAGGATGGATCAAATGATTGAAAATGGCCTATTTGAAGAAGCCCAAGCATTTCATAAGCATAAGCACTTGAATGCATTGCAAACCGTAGGCTACAAAGAAATCTTCGGTTACTTGGAAGGAGATTATGACAAGGAAGAAGCTATAAGATTACTCAAAAGGAATTCACGCAGATATGCCAAGCGTCAGATGACTTGGTTTAAAAGGAATGAGCACGTCAAGTGGTTTAAACATGACGATCACAGTGGTGTATTGAAATACGTTCTGTCTGAAATGGAATCAAAAAGTCTTGAAGCCAAAAAGTGAGGCCACCATTTTATTTGATGGTGAAGAAATAAACCTATTATACTCACCCGAGGTGGTTTTTAAAGTCCGTAACAATTGCTTTTGTTGCTCATTCAATCGCTGAATTTGGGTGGATAATGACTTATCAGAAATTTGAGGAGCTGCTCTATTAATTTCATCAATCAACGTTTCTTCTTTATTGAAACTTTGAAATCTATCGGTTGAAGTCTTTCTAAGTTGGGTGGCTATATCCGCTAGTGGTGAAGTGTCATTGGCACTATCATAGCCTAAAATCAATTGTTTTCTTTCACGACTAACCTCCTCCATTTTATCAATGGTTTTGGTGATATTGGCTTTTCGAGGTTTTATTTGATTGTATATGTAAATCGAAAATAGGAGGATAAACCCTAATAATGCGACTATAATTGGCATGTAACCCATTGTTGTTTGTTTTGTATTTGACCTAATTTGTTCGAAGTAAATTTTTTTTGAGAACAAAAGCAAAGTTAACCCTTAATAGCACCTTAATACCCTATTGTTTTATGTCATTATAGGTTTTCTTATCATATTTGACCAATGACTGATTCTGTCAATAAAAAAGTGCTGATCATTACCTACTATTGGCCGCCAAGCGCTGGAGGTGGGGTACAGCGTTGGCTCAAATTTTCTAAATACCTTCCAGAATATGGTTGGGAACCTGTGATTTTCACTCCTGAAAACCCTGATTTCGATTTGAAAGATGAGTCTTTAACTAAGGATGTCTCTCCACAAATTGAAGTCTTGAAATTCCCCATTTGGGAGCCTTATTCAATTTTTAAGAAGATTTCTGGTAGAAAAGAATTAAAGCAAGGGCAAGTATTAGAAGGAGGGAAGAAAGGACTACTTTCTAAGTTAGCCATATGGTTGAGGGGGAATGTTTTCATACCTGACCCCAAAGTATTTTGGGCAAAACCTTCTGCCGATTATATTGCTACTATTTTAGAGAGTAACAATATACAAACCATTATTACTACTGGTCCGCCTCATTCGATGCATTTGATTGGGCTAAAACTCAAAATGAAGAATCCAGCCATCACTTGGGTGGCCGATTTCCGCGACCCTTGGTCGAAATGGGATATTCTTCAGAAATTCAATATGACAGCATTGGTCTGGCGGAAACACAAGAATTTGGAGCAGCAGGTGATACGCGCAGCCGACTGTGTGTTGACTGTGAGTGAAAGTTGGAAGAAGGACTTTGAAGACCTAGGAGCGAGAAGAGCAAAAGTGATTACCAATGGTTTTGATGAAGAAGATTTTAAGGCTTCCGTTTCAGTTCCGAACTCAGATAAATTTAGAGTTAGTCATGTAGGCATGCTCAATGTTTTCAGAAATCCAGAATGGTTTTGGAAGGTGTTGAATGAAATGGTTGCAGCAGACGAATTTGGTGAAGATTTAGAAATTGAGTTTGTGGGAATTCTCAGCGATGATGTGCTGGCTACATTTCAAGATCATACTCATCTCGTTCTACTTATTCAGAAGCATAACTATTTACCTCATACAGAGGTGTTAGAGAAGTACAGGCAATCTTCTGTGCTGTTGTTACTTCAGAATAATTCTGAAAATGCTAAAGGCCATTTACCAGGGAAATTCTTTGAGTATTTAGGTGCCGATCGAAGAATACTTTGTGTTGGAAGTAAGGAAAGTGATTTGACGGAAATTTTGGACAAGACAAAATCGGGAACCGTGTTTGAGCAGACAGATGCAGATCAGTTAAAAACCTTTTTGAGAGAAGCCTATCAAGATTGGAAGAATGGAAACTCAAATTCCAATGCTGAAGAGGTAAGTGATTTTGGAAGACGAAGCCTCACTAAAAAGTTAAGTGAACTACTGAATACTTTAGGTACTCGCTAAGTCTTCTTAAAACGATTTACAAATCCGAATACGAGGCTATTCACCTCTTCTGAAACCTTGAGTCCAATGGTGAGCCCTACAAGTAGAACAGTAATTACGGTGGAGCGGATAAGGATATCCAAAAGCGTTTGCTCCAGTGTGGGAATCCATTGATTTACCCAAAGTACCAAACCAATAATTGCTAGTAATTTGATGCTTCCCAGTGAAAACGGTTGAATTTTAAATTTCACCCAAACGAATAAAAACTTACTCAAGTTGAAAGTAAGCATGGCTAAAAACGAAGCTATGGCAGCACCTTCAATTCCATACTTTGGAATCAATAATAAATTGAGCGCAATGGTGAGAATGGCCAAGATGCCGACTGCAATCACATTGAATTTGTAGTGTTTGGACATCACGATGATTTCTCCATTGGTGCCGAAAATCATATCACTCAACTTTCCTAAGCCAATAAACAATACCACGTTAATGCCTTGAATGTAAATTTCTCCATTGGGAATAAATAAATAGAGGCTTTCAAGATTTGCCCAAATACCAATAAGCAGCAAGCTTCCGATAATCATTTGATTAATAGAGGTTTGCTTATAGAGTTTCTCTACGGCAGGCATATCATTCTTCTCGAAGGCTTGAGAAATAAGTGGAGCAGAAATTTGAGTGATAGAACGTTTAGGCATTTCTATTACCACCCCAATAAAAAAGGCAATGGTATAAATCCCTGTCGCATCTAAGCCCAAAGCTCCGCTCACCATAATACTATCAATTTGTAGCACGATTTGCGTACCGCCTGCGCCAATCATCATATAAACCGCATAGGTCATGATTTGCTTCAGTAGCGCTGTATTGATGAATTTAAAGTTGAAGCTGAGTTGAAAAGCCTTAAGCTGGCGTAGATAAAAAATAACGGTAATCACCATCAGCAGGTAGGCGCCAGATAACCATTGAATAAGCCCATTAAAAGTGATGATGTCTAAGGCGTAAAGAGCAACAAGGACAGTGATGGAAAGCCTGAGTTGTATGTCTCGAATCAGTGTAGGTATAACAATCTTCAGTAGGCTACGGCAATAGGCCTCCAACAATTGAAATTGAATAAGTATAAAGCTAATCAGTAGAGTAATTCCGAAATACTCAATAAAAAGTCCCGATTCTTTAGCGAAGTAAGCAGTTATTTCGGTTTTGAATAGGAAAGTAAATGCGGCAAAGAGAATGAACCCGAAAACTCCTCCTAAAATAATAAAGCTGAGAAAGCCTTTTTGATCTTTCAGTTTTGGAAAGAATTTGACCAAAGCAGAGCCTAAACCAAACTGTCCAAAAGTTGCCATTAAAAACGCACTGCTCTGAATTAACCTGAACAGGCCAATTTGGTCTGCTTCTAGAAAATAGGGGAAAAGCCAAAGCACATTGATATAGCCAATCAGCACCCCAAGATAGGCGATGATAGAGGAACGAATACTTTGTTTGATTACTATGCCCAAGAAGCTAGATTTCTGGCAAAAGTAATGTTTTTTGATGTCATAGGTTTATGGTAGGGTGGTAAGTTTGGTTCAGAGACAAATATTCAAAAAATGATGTGTTAGATAGATAGAGGAGGTATGATCTTTATTAAAAATGATTTCTATAATGATTAATTTAAACTTATTGAATGGTAATAGCTATAAATAACTATTTTTGGAAGAACACTAACCTTATGCCATGAAGTTTGCTCTTAAATCTGTTGCTTTTTTTCTGCTTTTGGGAACATTTTTTAATGATAGTTTTTCCCAAACCGCTTTGCCAATAGCAGTATCTGTTGAGGTTTATGCTGGTACGATGTCTTCTAGTGGTAATATTGTTGGAGATAGACTTACTGCCCGTCTCAATGAGCCAATAGATATGGTTTATGATGCTTCAGGTAATTTGTATATAGCAGAAGAGGGCGGCTCATCTATAAAAAAGATGGACGTTAATGGAGTGATTAGTGAGTTTGTTGGAAGCCCAGGTGTTGCTGGATTTGTGGATGGCACAGGTGCAGTTGCCCGTTTCAATCAAATAAGAGGGATTGCCCTTGATAATAATGGGAATTTGATTGTAGCCGATAAAGATAATCACAGCATAAGAAAGGTTACCCCAGCAGGTGTTGTCACTACAATTTCAGGTAGTTCTGCAGGCTTTGCAGACGGTGATGTTTCAGTGGCTTTGTTTAATAAACCAACAAATGTATTGGTCGCCTCAAATGGTGATATTTATATAACGGACGCCAATAATTTCAGAGTTCGTAAAATTAACTCAGAAGGGGATGTTTCAACCGTAGTGGGGAAGTCAACGTCAGGTTATCAGGACGGTACAGTTACAGAGGCTACTTTGAGTGGTGTTACTGGAGTTGAGTTTGATTCGGAAGGCAATTTGATTATTGCCACCTTCAATGCACTAAGAAAGCTAGATTTATCAACTGGGGTTGTTTCAACGATTGTTGGAGGATCTACTGCCACAACCTATTTAGATGGAGATAAAGATAATGCTGGATTTGATGCTATTAATGGTCTATATATTGATTCAAAGGATGTGATTTATATAGCGGATAGGCATGGTTTCCGACATGTATCTGGTAATGGAACGGTTACCACCCTTGCAGGTAATGCGGTACAAGGAGTTGCAAATGGCAATCCTTTGGACTCAAGATTTCATTATCCAAGAGGTGTGATAAAAACTCCAGAGAATAATTTTCTGATTGCCGACAAAGCTAATCACGTTATCCGAAGGATTAATATGAACTATCCTCCAGTGTTTACGTCAGTTAGCGCTGTGAGCTATGCTGAGAATGGGGCAGGTATAGTATACACGGTCTCAGCAACTGACCCGAGCACTGTTAGTTATAGTTTAGGGAATAGTAGAGATGAAGCCTTATTTAATATTAATGGAGTGTCAGGTGAGATCACTTTTAAATCTTCACCAGATTTTGAGTCTCCAGGAGATAGCGACACCAACAATACCTACCTTATTGAAGTAATAGCAAATGATGGTACACATACAGTGAGTCAAGAGGTGA
>TARA_R110000796_G_scaffold8843_13_pt1 | contig 65586 bp, 57 predicted proteins | sample TARA_R110000796 | Tara Oceans TARA_R110000796 (sample SAMEA4397815) | marine metagenome | biome: Polar Biome; feature: [SRF] surface water layer (ENVO:00010504); material: water (ENVO:00002006), including particulate matter (ENVO:01000060) such as... | depth 5 m
AGCCGCACCAGCTGCGGCAATATTTCTTCCAGTCGCTCTTCGCTCACCTTGCCGGTACCATGCAGGTCGACGTTGATCGACAATGGCTCGGCAACACCGATCGCATAAGACAGCTGGATCGCGCAGCGCTTGGCGAGACCGGCGGCGACGATATTTTTCGCCAGATAGCGCGTGATATAGGCTGCCGAGCGATCGACCTTGGTCGGATCCTTGCCGGAGAAAGCACCGCCGCCATGGGGGCTGGCACCGCCATAAGTGTCAACGATGATCTTGCGTCCGGTGAGACCGGCGTCGCCGTCGGGGCCACCAATTTCAAAGCGACCGGTCGGGTTGACGTGAATCACCGTTTTGTCGGTGATAAAGCCCTCGGGTAGCACCTTGTGGAACACGCCCATCACATAGTCGCGCAATTCCTCGTAAAGCGCAGGATTGTCGCTATCCTTGTAATAGCCCGGCGCGTGCTGCGTCGAAACCACCAGAGCAACGGCTTCGACCGGTACTTCGTTGACATAGCGCAGGGTCACCTGGCTCTTGCTGTCAGGCTCGAGGAACGGGGCTGCGCCGCTGTGACGATCCTTGGCCATCTGTTTCAATATCTCGTGCGAATATTGCAGTGTCGCCGGCATCAGATCCGGAGTTTCATCACTGGCATAGCCGAACATGATGCCCTGGTCGCCGGCGCCCTCGTCCTTGTTCCCGCTTTCGTCCACGCCCTGCGCGATATGCGCCGATTGCGGGTGCAGATAATTTTCGAAGGTCAGATTCTGCCAGTGAAACCCGTCCTGCTCATAGCCGATTTTCTTCACGGTCTCGCGGACAACGGTCTGGATTTCCTCCTGCGCGCCCGGCGCCCAGTTGCCGTCGGTATCAATCATCCCCGAACCGCGCACTTCTCCTGCAAGAATGACCCGGTCGGTGGTAGTCATGGTTTCGCAGGCAACCCGTGCTTCAGGGTCTTTCGAAAGAAACAGATCGACGATCGCATCAGAAATCTGGTCCGATACTTTGTCGGGATGGCCTTCAGAGACCGATTCGGAGGTGAAGATAAATTCTGAACGCATGGCAAAATCCTGATTTTGGGCCGAAACAACATCAGCTTTAGGGACATAAGGAAATGTTTATATGTGCTTTAACGACCGCGCACGCGGATAGCAATGGCAGATAGCAGCAAAAGCAGCGCCAGACCGAGCGACAGGATGTTGCCGTACCGCGCAAATAATGTGGGCGCTTTGGCCTGCGGCAAGCGGCTATCGATCCGGCCGGCCTGCCCCATCGGTACGCTGGCTCTGACCGTTCCGTTCGCGTCAATCACTGCCGATATGCCGGTCGGCGTGGAACGGATCACCGGCAGCCCTTCTTCGATCGCCCGCAAACGCGCCTGAGCCAGATGCTGCGGCGGCCCCCAGTTGCCGAACCAGGCATCGTTGGACGGATTAAAAATGAAATCCGGGCGATTGTCGCGGTCAACGACCTGACCGGAAAAAATAATCTCGTAACAGACCTGCAGACCGGCCTTGCCAAACTTGCCAAGATCGAGCGAACGGGCACCGGGGCCCGGCCAGAAGTCAAAATCTCCGGGCGCCAGTCGCGACAGGCCGATAGCGGACAACAGCGGTCGCATCGGAAGATATTCGCCATAAGGTACAAGATGGGACTTGTCGTAGCGCCCGATCAACTCATGCTCGGAATCCATGGCAAAGACACTGTTGCGGGCGCCGATCGCGCGGCCCTCCGCTTCGTCAAATTCGAGCTTGAGCGCACCCAGTACCAGCATATCGCCGGGCTTCATCAATCCGCCGAGCTGCTGACGGACAAATTCCGGCGGACGGCCATAATAATAGCGCGCCGGATAGCCGGTTTCCAGATAGTCCGGGATCGCTGCTTCCGGCCAAAAGATAATCCGCGGGCTATCGTCTTTCCGTAATGTCAGTTCAGCCAGCTTTGCGAGATTCTGCTCTTCATAGCCGGCTTTCCATTTGTCCTGCTGGCCGATATTGGGCTGAACCACGGTAATCAGAGGTTGGTCTGATGAGATTTGCGTCGTCTGATGATGCGGGATCAAAGCAAGCCCCGCAAAGATGGCGATCAACGGAAAGCCGGGTTTCCACCTTTTCTGGCACAGCAGCCAAAGGCCACCGGCCCCGCCAAACAGCAGCGCGGACATACCATAAGATCCGACAAACATGCTGAAATCCGCCATCCGGCCAACCGGCAGAGCAACCGCACCCAGCGGACTCCAGATAAATCCGCTGAAGACCCAGCTTCTGAGCCATTCCGTGATGATCCACATCCCGGCCATAGCCAACACCAGTGTCCCGGGCCTGCCCTTGCCAATCCAATAAGCGCCCAAGGCAGCCAGCGCAGGAAAAACTGCGAGATAGAGCGACAGCAGCACCACAGCGATATAGCCGAGCCATTCGGGCATCGCGGCCTGGAAGGTAAAAGCCTTGGCGATCCAGTTCAGGCCAATGATGAAATGACCCAAGCCGAACAGCCAGCCGGTTAGAAAGGCGGCTTTTCGGCTTTGCGCCTGCATCACTGTCGCCATCCACAAGGCCAGCATCAGAAGCGTTAGCGGCCACAGGTTGAGCGGCGCGAAACCGGTTGCGCTGATCCCGCCAGCGACAAGCGCAATGGCGTAGGGATGGCGAGCTATCATGTGCTGGATTTTTATCACCCGCGGCTTTTGCCGTGTTCGCGTTCACCATTCAATTGCTAATTGCCGCAACCGGCATTTGCTTGCTATTGTCGGCCCATGAATATCATTCCCCTTCTCATGCTCGTCCTGTCGCAACCGGCAGCCGACCCGCCCGAACCGCTCAACGAAAGCCAGCGGCGTGACCTGTCCTGTGTTGCCGTGCTCGCGATCATCGCTTCGGAACAGGAGCGCGGCATGGCGAGCGCATTCGATTATCCGTTGCTGACCGAACGCGGTGCGACCTATGCCGGTCTGGTCGGAAAGCGGATCATGGATGAAACCGGAAGAACGAAGGAGCAGGTCCGCGAGGATATTCTGGCGGCACTGGCGGCCGAGCAAACTCTGGGAAAAAATGCCGCGGATCCCGATGAAGTGGTCCGGCGTGAAATGACAACTTGCCTGCCTTTGCTCGATGCCGCGGTTCCGCCCAAGCCCAAACCCGATTTGAGCCAGTGCGCCGGAATGTTGCAACTGGCCTATGAAGAAGTCCACGACCGGGAGGGTCTGTCCAAGACCGCGCAGGATTTGAAGACTCTGGCTGCTGTTCTGGACAGCCGCGCCCGCGACAAGATGCGCGCCGAAGGCCTGAGCGGTCAGGAAAGCGATATATTGCTCACCCAAAGCCGGGAGGTGCTACTGGCCGACGCCAAGCAAAAAGCAGCATTGGGTCAGGGTTCCGATCTTGACATCGAACATTGCTTCACGCTTGCCGCGCCCGAAGATAAAGGCAAACAATATGAACATTGAAGCGAACACGCCGCTACGGCCATTCCATCTCGCATTTCCGGTACGCGATCTCGAGGAAGCGCGAAAATTTTACGGCGGCCTGCTTGGTTGTGACGAAGGCCGCAGTGACCAGCACTGGATTGATTTCAGCCTGTTCGGGCACCAGATTGTTACCCATCTGGACGAGCATCATGATAACCGTCAGCTGATCAACCCGGTCGATGGCGAACAGGTGCCGGTTCCGCATTTTGGCGTAGTCTTGACGATGTCCGGGTGGCAGGCGCTGGCTGACCGTCTAACCGCAGCTGGTATCGCCTTTGTCATCGCACCGACGATCCGTTTCAAGGGACAGACTGGCGAACAGGCAACAATGTTTTTTCATGATCCCAGCGGCAATGCACTCGAGTTCAAAGCCTTTGCCAGCGACGATCAACTGTTCGCCAAGGATTGACCTGACCCAAGAAAACTAGTCTTCATGCTCGCATTTCCAGCGTTCCAGCGCATCTTCCAGTTGCCGTTCGGCCATGTCACGGGCAGAATCACGGGGTAAACCAAGCGATCCGGACAGCCGGTCGCCGATCAGCGCATCACCCAATGCCATAAGAACCAGCGCCAGCGTGTCATCATGCTTTTCCCGGTCTTCGTGACCGTCTTCGCCAATATCATCGACCAGCGCATGAATGGCATCGACAATCGGGTCGAGCGCGTCTTCGTTGCCGGTCAGCATCATCCAGGACCAGAGCGCCGCCCCGCCCTGCTTGTCAAAAGCGTCGAACGTCAGGTCAACAATATCGCGGACAGTCCCTTCACCGGTACGGGATTTCAGGATCGCCTGCGCGATCATGCCGCAGACTTCGTCCGACAAATAGGCCGCAAGCGCCTTTTGCAGGCCGGATGCGGAACCGAAATGATGCAACAGATTGGCGTGGGTGCGACCGATACGGGCCGCAACCGCCTTTAGCGTGACCGACTGCGGGCCTGTTTCGATCAGCAAATCGCGGGCTGCTGCCAGCGCCATGTTACGGCTTGCTTCGGGGGACAGACGTCGCTTCGCTATTGACATTTATGTTAGTAACCTTATTATGAACATCCTGACTATAGGCCGCATTCCGCAAAATGGAAACATCCGATGAACATGCTTCGTTCCGTCAACGCCGAACCGGAAACCATCCAGACACCAACGCCTGCGGATCATAAAATTACGCCGCGCGACCGTCGTTTCGGACGGGAAGAGGGTTATGATCCCGGGAAATATTGGCAAAATGGCGATGCCGTTGCGACCGCTTTTTACAATTGCCTGTCGCTCACCTTTCCGCGTGGCGAGGCTTTTTTCATTGAAAGCGTAAAAGCATTCCGGGACCATACGCCCGAAAAACTGCAAAACGAGATCCGCGCCTTCGTAAAACAGGAAGTGATCCACAGCCGCGAACATCTGGCGCTCAACCGCAGGGTTGAAGAAAATGGCTATGACACCAGCCGGATAGAAAAGCGGATTACAGAATCTCTGGCGATGACCAAAGACCGGCCCGAGATAACCAATTTGGCGGCGACGATGATCCTCGAGCATTTTACCGCGATCATGGCCCAGCAATTTCTGGCCAATCCGCTGCATTGGAAAAATTCCGACGAGGAAACCGCCGATCTGTGGCGCTGGCATGCACTGGAAGAGATTGAACATAAGGGGGTCGCCTATGACACCTGGCTTTATGCGACCAGGGACTGGAGTCGGCGAAAACGCTGGCAGGTGAAAGCGGTGATGATGATATTGATCACCCGCAATTTCTGGGGCAACCGCTGGCGTGATACGCTCGACCTGCTGGCACAGGACGGCATCACCGGATGGCGGGTGAAAATGAAGCTGCTAAAATTCCTGCTCTTCAAGCCGGGTATCGGCCGGGCAATCATCATTCCCTGGTGCAAATTTTTTCTGCCCGGATTTCATCCGTGGAACGAGGATGACAGGCATCTGATCCATCGGGCCGAAAGCGAATATGAAGCGGCGATAACGGGACGACCAGCGACGGCCTAAAGCCAAGCCTTAAATGGCAGTGATCAATGCGCCGCTTTGCTGACGTCTACCTTGTCGATCCATTCCGGAAAAAAGCTGGGCTCGCGATTAGACCAGCCGGGCGCGGTCGCAGCGGCTTCGCTGATCGATTGCAGCAAACCCTTGCGGGTTTTCGGATGAAGATGGGGAAGCGACGCCGCCGCACAAAATGCGCCGGGTAACCAGGGACGCGATTCCGAACCAAGCAGACGCTCGTACAGGAAGCGAAACGCGGGAAAGCTGTGAATACGGCCTTGCCCCAGATCAAAGGCGGCCAGCACGATCAGTGACGGCATGAACGCTTCGATACTGTCGATGGCACAATCTTCGGGAATGGCTCGGCGGATATCATCAATGCGCCGGTATAGAGCCATTTGAACCTTGATCCCGGCCTCTTCGACCTTGTCGCGCGACCAAGTTTCGATCGCGTCAGACCGCACAAGCCCGACGTCCAGCGAACGCCGGATATAGCGTTGGGTCGCAGAACTAAAGCTCGCGAATTCCTTCATCTCAGCCAGCGTCATGGCGCCGGGAACCGCTTGTATTTCCTTTGGCATGTCCGCTCGTCTCCTTGTGGGTTCATCCCACTCAGGCATTTGAGCCGAACATGGTTAGTATTTGGTTAAACATGTGCGATTTAATCCCGCGCAACAGGCCAGAAATCTGGAAATTTGCGCGTCGGACCTGGAAAGTTTCGACCAACCGCCAGCCTCTTTCGACCGGTCACGATTCACCTAGAGACAATTGATACCATATTGGCCTAAGCTGCCTCGAAACCATGAATTGATTATATATATGAGAAAATTTGAACTGGGAAACCGCAAGCCGTCGGTCGGACATCAGGTTGCAATCCTGTCGATCCTCGGGTTCTGGCTTTTCTATGTCATCATCCTGACCCTGCGTGTTTCTGTCGGTGATTGGCCCGCACAGGGCGAAATGGCGATGCGCCGTATTGTCGTGACGATTTTTGGCATCGGCATCACTTATCTGCTCTATCTTCTGCTCCGGCAGTTCGAGGGCAAAGCCCTTTCGACCCGGATCATCACGGCATTTGCCGCCGCCATTCCCTGCGCGATCATCATCGCTGCGTTCAATCATTATGTCTTCAATGTCTATTATCCGGAAAACCTTTGGGACGATGCGCATGTCGAGGAGATGCGCAAATATATGACCCAGGATAATTTCGCATTCAAAGCGATGTTCGAAGATGCCACCTCGCGCTTTTTCTTCATCGTCAGCTGGACATCTTTATATCTGACCCTGAGCTATGCCGGAGAAGTCCGGCAGATTGAGCGCAAGGCCGCCCGCTTTGCTCAGGCCGCGCAGGATGCCGAGCTGCGATCCCTGCGCTATCAGGTCAATCCGCATTTCCTGTTCAACACGCTCAACAGCCTCAGCACCCTGGTGATGCGCAGCCAGCCGGAAGAAGCGGAGGAAATGATCCTCAATCTTTCGAAATTCTATCGCACCAGCCTGTCGGGCGATCCGCTGGAGGATGTGCCCTTGTCAGAAGAAGTGCATCTGCAAAATCTCTATCTGGATATCGAGGCGGTCCGCTTCCCCGAACGACTCCGGACAAAGGTGAATATCCCCGACGATCTGCTCGGTGTCCTCGTACCCGGGCTGATCCTGCAACCTCTGGTCGAAAACGCGATCAAGCATAGTGTCGCCCATAGTAAACGTCCGGTGACCATATCGATAAGCGCGCGGTCCGATGGCGACAATCTGATCCTGACCGTGGCCGATGACGGCGATCCGCGACCTGTGGATCTGCAGGATGATGGTACGAGCAGCGGTATCGGCCTCGCCAATGTCCGGGACCGGCTGGAAACCCGTTTTGGCCACCAAGCCGGCCTTCAGACTGTACGTCCGGCAGAAGGTGGCTATATTGCGCAACTGACCTTACCGTTGATGCTGGATAATCCATGATCGAAGACATCGAAGCCAAACCGCTCAAGACATTGATCGTCGACGACGAACCGCTTGCAATCGAGCGCCTGCAACTGCTCTGCGCCCGGCAACCGGAGATCGATCTGATCGGCACCGCCAGCGATGGCGAAGCGGCGCTACGCCTTACCGAACAATTGAAACCGGACCTGCTGCTGCTCGACATCGCCATGCCCGGCAAGGACGGGCTGGACGTCGCGCGGGCCTTGTCCGGCAAGCCCGATGCCCCGGCGATCATATTTGTCACCGCCTTTGACCGCTTTGCCGTCGAGGCCTTTGATGTGGCGGCGATCGACTATGTGCTGAAACCGGTCGAGAATGAACGACTGACGCTGGCCATCTCCCGCGTCCGCGAACGCACCGCAGAACCGCGCAGCGATGGCGGGGAAGATTCGCCCTGGGCCGAAGAATTCTGGGTTCCCTACAAATCCGAACTGCGCCGCATCGTCTCCTCCGAAATCGACCGGGTCGAGGCCGAACGCGACTATATGCGCCTGCACGTCGGCGCCGTCAGCTATCTGCTGCACCAGACCATCACCGGCCTGGAAGAAAGGCTCGACCCGGAAGAATTCATCCGTCTGCACCGTTCGCATCTGGTCCGCCGCGACTGGATTGCCGGGCTGCGCCATGACGGCGGCGGCGTGTGGATGGCCTGCCTGAAATGCGGCACCGAAATCCGTATCGGCCGGACCCATCTGGCAGAAGCGAAGAAGCTGGCAGGGCGTTAGCCGGGCATGTGATCAGACAAGCTATCGCGTGAGGCGCGTCGAGGGAACCTGTCTACCAAAAGCAGAGCTTGATCGAAGCAGATCAAAGGGGGTAAGGCGAGCGGCAACGTAGCGCCGCTCGCCTCATTTCATTGTCGGTGAGCCCAGTTCCGCATCGCCGCGGCCAGGAATTCTGCAAAGCCCGCCTGAATTTGTTCGTAGCGTGCGACAAAGTCAGGATGGGCGAGATATATATCCGCAAGACCCGCATAAGAGGATATCGAACCTTCCTGCCCCCAACTCGCTTTGACCCATTCGAAATGCCGCTTGACCAGCGGATCAAGCGAGTCCGCCTCCGGGAGAACGCCATCTCCAAATGCTGTCGCCAGACTTTGCTCAATATCGGCTAGCTCAGCCATTCTGGCCTCTCTCTCGCTCTTTGTCAGCTTCGCCATTTGGCGATTGCTGCTCTCGATATGACCTTCCATTTCGGGGCCATATTTCTCTACGAGCCAGGCTTCATATTCTTTTTGTGTCTTCGGATCGACAATACCCGGGTATAGTTCTGCATCCTGCATCACGCATTCTCCTTCAAGTTCGGCGATCGTGCGGTCGATCGTTTTCAACATTTCGGCGGAACGTGCCGCTTCTTCGGCGATGCGCTCGCGCTGACTTTTAAGCGCAGCAAGGCGATCAAAATCGGGGGCGTCGAGAATTCGACCAATATCACTGAGCAAAATGCCCAGTTCGCGGTGAATCAGGATTTGTTGCAAGCGCAACAATTCGTCGCGGCCATAATAGCGATAACCGTTCGCGCCCACATGCGCGGGATCAAGCAGGCCAATCTCGTGATAGTGATGCAGAGTGCGCACTGACACGCCAGCTATCGCCGCCACTTCTCTAACCGTATGATGTGCCATTTTTATCTCCTGCGAGTGTCCGCCGAACGACTCTATAATTCCTCCCGTCGCGTGAGGGTCAATAGCCTCGATGAAATTATTCGGCTTACGTCTGGTTCCCTATCCTGAAGCTGCAAACAGGACGGCCTCACCCCCATAACCCTGAACAGTCCCGGCAACCGGCAACGCGCATATTCCGAGAAACCCGTCGACAAGCGATCCGCCACGGGGCTATCCTGCCTTTTCATCTTTGCACCCACCTGGAACCATCGGACCTTGTCTTGATATTGAATATTTTCATCATCCTGTCGGTGATAGCGACCGGCTTGATGCTGCTCGCGCCGCGCCTGTCAAAATCGCAGGTCTGGCGGGCGACGGTAACGCCGCTGGCTTCGATCATCGGCAGCGGGTTTCTGGTGCTTGCGCCGATATTGGTGTCGGATTACGGCTATATCGCACCGGCTATCATGGCCGGCCTGTGTCTCGGGGCCTATCTGTTCGGATCGGCGATCCGCTTCAATATTTTTCACCGCAATGTCCGCAAACCGGTTCAGAATGACGGCGTCGACCGGCTGGAAATTGCCGCGTCCTGGGCGCTGGTCTTCGCCTTCACCATTTCGGTCGGCTATTATCTCAATCTGTTCGGCGCCTTCGGGGTCAGCCTGACGTCTTTCGACAGCACGGCCAATGCCAAGCTGCTGACCTCGGCCATCTATATCCTAATCCTGATCGTCGGCTGGACCCGCGGATTCAAGGCATTGGAGAAGATGGAATATAGCGCCGTGACGCTGAAACTGGCGATCATCGTCGGTCTGCTGGTCGGCCTGACCTGGTATTTCTACCAGAAGGCGAGCGCTGCGACCTTGTTCGTCCATCCGCCTTTGCTTTCCGGCTGGCCCGCGATCACCCTCGCCTTCGGATTGATCATCACGGTGCAGGGTTTTGAAACCTCGCGCTATCTTGGCAAGAATTATGATGCTGCGACCCGGATCAAATCAATGCGCCTCGCCCAGATTGTCAGCGCGGTGATATACATGATCTATATCGGGCTGTTCGCCTATAGTTTCGAGCGCGAACAATTCGCCCTGACCGAGACCGCGATTATCGACATGATGGGAATCATCACACCGATATTGCCGCTGCTGTTGGTGGCCGCTGCGCTTGCGGCGCAGTTCAGCGCGGCGATCGCCGATACCAGCGGATCCGGCGGGCTGGTCGAGGAACTGACCAAGGGTCATGTGAAAGCGCGGACCGGCTATGCGATATTGGTCGCTATCGGCCTGTTCCTGACCTGGAGCGTCAATATTTTCCAGATCATCGCTTATGCCAGCCGCGCCTTTGCGCTTTATTACACGCTGCAATCGGTGATCGCAGCACGGCGGGCCTTCCTGATTCCAGGCAACCGCCTCAAGGGATTCGGTTTCATCCTGCTGGCGATGCTCGGGACGATGATCATATTGTTCGGCAATGATGTCGAATCGTCGAACGCCTAGGCATTCGTTACGTCATTATCCTCTTGGCCGCGCCTGCGGATAGGTGCCCAGCACCCGCACGTTGTTGCAGTAGAAGCTCAACTCCTCGAGCGCTCGGTCAACGGCCGGATCACCGGGTGCACCCTCGATATCGGTATAAAATTCGGTGGCGGCAAAGCTGCCGCCCTGCTGGTAGCTTTCCAGCTTGGTCATGTTGACGCCGTTGGTCGCAAAGCCGCCCATCGCCTTATAGAGCGCTGCGGGAACATTTTTGACCTGGAATATGAAGGTCGTCATCAACTGGCCGCTGGTTTCCGGCTTCACCGCTTCAGGTGCCAGGACGACAAAACGCGTGATATTGTGTGGCGCGTCCTCGATTGCATCGGCGACAGGCTGCAGACCATAAAGTTCCGCGGCGAGTTTCGGTGCGATCGCCGCGGCATGCGGATCATCCTGCTGGGCGACGAAGGCGGCGGCGGCGGCGGTATCGGCATAGGCGACCGGGATGATACCGCGTTTGCGCAGATAGTGGCGGCACTGGCCGAGCGCCTGCGGATGGCTCATCGCGGTCCGGATATCGGCATCAGCGGATTTGGCCATCAGACAATGCTCGATCCGCATGAAATATTCGTCGACGATATACAGGCCCGATTCGGGGAGCAGAAAGTGGATGTCGGCGACCCGGCCGTGCAGCGAGTTTTCGATCGGAATAATCGCGCATCCCGCCGAGCCCTGTTTCACAGCGTCAATCGCATCTTCGAATGCAAAGCAGGGAACCGGCAGGCCGTCCGGCGCATAGTCGAGCGCGGCAAGGTGCGAATTGGCCCCGGGGGCGCCTTGGAAGGCAATCGCCTTTGCCGGCATTTCAGCGCCTTTTTCGGTCATTTTCTTGACCATACCCAGTGCGTTTTTTGGAAAGCTGTCCATCATGCCCCTCTTTTGCTGCGTTGCGATAGTCGAACGGAACATGGAGGGGCAAGAAATTAGTGGTGTGTCGGCCGGTGCCCATCACATTTTCCAACTATATTTGCGTCTTTTGCGGCAATTGAGGCCTTGCGTTGGTCCGTTGCCCTCTTTACAGACAGCACAAATTTGGCAGGCCCATGGCCGCCGCTCACTCAGGGGTTTGAGACAGTTTATGAGCAACAATAACACCATCGCAGGCTGGGTACTGGCTGGCGGCATCGCCGCCCTCGGTTTCTCCATCGTCAGTGGCAAATATTTTCACGCCGGCAAGCACGAGCGTCCTGAAGTCATGGGCTATGTGATCGACGGAGTGGAAACCGCCGGTGGCGCTGACGCAGGGCCGTCGATCGAAACATTGTTGCAGACCGCCGATATCGCCGCTGGCGAGAAGGTCTTTGCCAAATGTGCGGCTTGCCACACCATCAATCAGGGCGGAGCCAATGGCATCGGTCCGAATCTATACGCAGCCATGGGCAAACCGCACGGCCATGTCGCAGGCTTTGCCTATAGCGACGCGCTGAAAAGCGTTGCCGGCAACTGGGACTGGGCGGGCATGGACGCCTGGCTGACCTCGCCGCGCAAATATGCCGAAGGCACCAAGATGACCTTTGCCGGCCTGGGCAAGGCGGAAGACCGCGCTAATCTGATGGTCTATCTAAACGCGCAAGGTTCAAACCTGCCTCTGCCGGCTGCTCCCGTGGTCGAAGCACCTACGGAAGAAGATGCTGAAGCGGCTACCGCCGAAGCAGGCGCTGATGCCGAAGCTCCGGAAGCAGTTGCGGCAGACACAGCGGCGGCGGCAGAATAGGCTCGCCGCCCGGATTGCCTAGCCGCAATCCAGATCGTAAAATTGCTGGATAATCGCCCAGGCTTCTTCGCCGGTTTCGACAAATTGAAACAGTTCTAGATCCTTGCGGCTGATTGTGCCCTCGTCGGCCAGCGCATCGAAGTTGATCACGCGATTCCAGAAATCCTTGCCGAATAGCAATATCGGCAGTTTTTCCATCTTGCCGGTCTGCACCAGCGTGACCAGTTCGAGAAATTCGTCCAGCGTCCCGAAGCCGCCCGGAAATACCGCCACCGCTCTTGCCCGCAACAGGAAGTGCATCTTGCGTAGCGCGAAATAGTGGAACTGGAAACTCAGTGACGGTGTGACATATTCATTGGGCGCCTGTTCATGCGGCAGGACAATATTGAGTCCGATCGACTCTTTGCCGACATCCGCAGCACCGCGATTGGCCGCTTCCATGATCGACGGACCACCGCCGGAGCAGACAACAAAATCACGTTTGCCATCGCTGGAAATGCCGCAAGCGCTTGCTAGCCGGGCCAGATGGCGTGCTTCGTCATAATATTTGGCTTTCTCTTTCAACCGCTGTGCGATCTTAAGAGATTCGTCATCGGTCGCCGCCTCGATCAGCGCGTCGGCATGTTCCGGTGCGGGGATACGGGCCGATCCGTACATTACTAACGTCGAGCCGATGCCGGCTTCATCGAGCAGCATCTCCGGCTTCAGCAATTCCAGCTGGAAGCGGACGGGGCGCAATTCTTCACGAAGCAGGAACTCGGTATCCTGAAAGGCCAGCCTATAGGCAGGGTCCCGTGTCTGGGCGGTGCTGATATCGGCCTTTTCGGCAAATTCAGCTTCCTGCTTGGCGTGGTGAAAACGGTTGTCTTTGAGATCTTTGTTGGTCATGCATCCGCCCTAAAGCAAAGATTTATGGCTGACCAGTGACCTTATCCTCCTAGCGGCAATATCCGTTGCCGCTCATATCGAGATGAAAATGGTCCCGGTGCGCCGCATTATAATTGGGGCTGAGCACTGTGCCGAAACGCTTGCAGGCGCTGTCATGGATGGCCGCAAGAAACTGCATTTCCTGACGCCCGCTTTTCCAGTTATTTTCGACGGTTATCCGGCGGCCGTCGGTCAGCACAAAGGCCGAGACATCGATCGCATTGGCATGCGCATGTTCCGACAATTTACCCGATCCGGCGATATTGCGGCAGCTATAGCTACCCATGGTTTCGATACGCTTGAGGTCGCTGCCAAGATATTTGCGCGCCGCGCGTTTCACGGCAAATTCGGTCCAGGCGGCAAATTTGCCCGCCAACTCGCATTTCACCGGGCCCAGGTTGGTCACATCGGCTCCTACATCGAGCAGCTTGATACTGTCGATCTGGCTGCATCCACCACTGAAATGGCGGTTGGGCAAGGGAGAGAAGCGGACATTGGCTTTGCCGAGATCGGTGAAACACTGGCGAGCGGCGGGTGTGGGGTCAAATGAGCCGAGCCCCGCGGAGGGCTGAGGCCGTTGCGATTGGCCGCTGTTGCCCGCGGGTATCGCACCACAAGCGCTGAGTATTAAGGAAGCCAAGGCCAGAAGTCCTGCAGTCCGACCGCGGCGTATAATTTGTGATTTCATTTCCATGCCGGGTTCAATGACAGAATATGGTTAAATCCAAGCTGAAGATCATGGTTAAAAAATGCTTACCAGCGGAGCGAAACGGAGCGTGCGACAAGTTGCGACAAATTTATGCTGGACCAACGGGTCTGCGAATCACATGACAATATCATGTCCATTGTCCGAAAATTGAACAGCCTGCCGGTCTTCTGGCTGGTGCTATCTATCCCTGCCATTCTGCTGGTCAGGGGATATTGGACAGGCGACATAATCGCTATGGACATGCTCCATCCGACCGGCGAATTTTCCGCGCGGTTCATGATCCTGGCCCTGATCATCACACCGCTTTCGGTGATATTCGGAAACCGCCGTTGGATCGGGTGGTTGATGAAACGCCGCCGGTCCTTCGGACTTGCTGCCTTTGGATATGGGATGCTGCATCTGGTCTTCTATGTCATAGATATGGAGGCCCTGAAGCCAATTCTGGCGGAATTCTGGGCACCGGGAATCTGGACCGGATGGGCAGCGTTGATGCTATTTGTACCGCTGGCGATTACCAGCAACAACGCATCCATGCGATGGCTCAAGCAGGGCTGGAAGCGATTGCAGCGACTGGCATATGTTGCTGCCTTGCTGACGCTGGCGCATTGGCTGTTGATACATGATGGCATCGGCGGGGCCCTCGCCCACTTTATTCCGCTTTTGCTACTTGAGCTTTTGCGAGGCATTATCATATATGCCAGAAGAAACAATGATGCGAAGCAGCGCGAATCGCTGCAAACCGAATAGGTCTGGAGAAAATGACATGAAATATTCCGTAATAGCCGTTGCAGCCGCCACGTTTCTTGCCACTGCCGGCTTGTCCGCCCCTGCTCTGGCAACCGGCAAGATGACCTGTGAAGCGGGTCCGCAGTCCGGTTGGAAAACGCGGGCCGAACTGGAAGCCAGTCTGGTCAAACAGGGCTGGACGATCAAGAAGTCGAAAGTCGATGGCGGCTGCTATGAAGTCTATGGCACCACCCCGGAAGGCGATCGGGTAGAAGCCTATTTTCACCCGGTATCGCTAGAAAAATTGCTGGTTTCACGCCGCGGCGAAATCCTGTTCCGGAAGAAATAGCCGGTTTCATTCGCAACCAAGAACGCGCTTGACATGCTGCGCTGCACAAGACAAAGCGGCGCCGGGCCACGCGGTCCCAACGCCGCGCGAGCTCTCTGTAAGGAGAAGCGTTAAAATGACTGATACTAATGTACCGACGCCAGAATTGCGTCCTGACTGCCCGAATTTTTCTTCGGGTCCTACAGCCAAATTCCCCGGCTGGTCCCTCGACAAAATCAACACCATCGCCATGGGTCGCTCGCATCGTTCCGCGACCGGCAAGGCTCGCCTGAAATATGCTATCGACCTCAGTCGTGAGCTATTGGGCATCCCCGACGACTATCTGATCGGCATCGTGCCGGCTTCCGATACCGGAGCTGTCGAACTGGCGATGTGGAATATGCTGGGCGCCCGTCCGGTCACCGTTGCTGCGTGGGAAAGCTTTGGCAATGTCTGGATCCAGGACGCTGTAAAGCAGCTCAAGCCTGCCAATCTGACCGTCCTCGAAGCCGATTATGGCGAAATTCCCGACCTGACCACGATCGACAAGGGTGATGATGTTGTCTTCACCTGGAACGGCACGACCTCGGGCGCAAGAATTCCCGATACTGACTGGATTGCCGCCGACCGTGAAGGTGTCACCATCAACGACGCGACCAGCGCCGTCTTTGCTCAACCTATGGACTGGTCAAAACTCGATGCGACCACCTTTAGCTGGCAGAAGGTCATGGGATCGGAAGCCGCTCATGGCATGCTGATCCTCAGCCCGCGCGCCGTCGAACGGATTGAAAGCTACACACCGTCCTGGCCGCTGCCGAAAATCTTCCGCGTGAAGAAAGGCGACAAGCTCAACACCGCGATTTTTGAAGGGGCTACGATCAATACGCCTTCGATGCTCGCGACCGAAGATTATATCGCTGCGCTCGAATGGGCAAAATCGATCGGTGGCCTGTCCGAACTGCACGCCCGCGCTGACCGCAACGCCAAAACCGTCCATGACTGGCTCGAAGCCACGCCGTGGATGCGCAATATGGTCAGCGATCCGGCCAAATGGACCAACACCGGCGTCTGCATGGTGTTCCAGGGTGACTGGTATGAAGGCCTGAGCGACGATGCCAAAGCCTCCGTGCCGAAGAAAATTGCCGCGATGCTCGAAAAAATGGACATTGCGTATGATTTCAACGGCTATCGCGATGCACCGCCTTCGCTGCGCATCTGGTGCGGTTCGACCGTCGAGCAGGAAGACGTTCGCCGTCTGCTGCTCTGGATCGAATGGGCCTATGCTCAGGTGAAAGCCGAACTTTCCTAATATATGTGTCGCCCCGGCCACGGCCGGGGCCCACGCCAATGTCCGAGATATGCCGACATTGGCTTGGAGGCCGCCCTGCGCTGGCCTGACGATCCCAACAAGGAATCCAAGATATGCCAAAAGTACTTATATCCGATAAAATGGACCCGAAAGCCGCCGAAATTTTCCGCGAACGGGGATGTGAAGTTGACGAAATCACCGGACTGACCCCGGAAGAGCTGATCAAGATCATCGGCGAATATGATGGCCTCGCCATTCGTTCATCGACCACTGTCACGCCCGAAATATTGGCAGCAGCAACCAATTTGAAAGTGGTTGGCCGTGCCGGCATCGGTGTCGACAATGTCGATATCCCGGCCGCTTCCGCCAAGGGTGTTGTGGTCATGAACACGCCATTCGGCAACAGCATCACCACAGCAGAACATGCGATCGCGCTTATGTTCGCTCTCGCTCGCCAGCTTCCTTCCGCCGATGCCTCTACCCAGGCCGGCAAATGGGAAAAATCCAAATTCATGGGCGTGGAGCTGACCAGCAAGACGCTTGGCCTGATCGGTGCCGGCAATATCGGTTCGATTGTTGCCGAGCGCGCGATCGGTTTGCGGATGAAAGTTGTCGCTTATGATCCGTTCCTGACCGAAGAACGTGCCGTTGAAATGGGTGTCGAAAAAGTCTCGCTGGACGATCTTCTCGCCCGCGCCGACTTTATCACCATGCACACGCCGCTCACCGACCAGACACGCAATATTCTGTCGGCTGAAGCGCTTGCCAAGACCAAGCCCGGTGTCCGGATCATCAACTGCGCACGCGGTGGTTTGATCGACGAAGTGGCTTTGAAAGAGACCCTGGAATCCGGCCATGTCGCTGGCGCTGCCCTCGACGTTTATGCACAGGAACCGGCGAAGGAAAACGCCTTATTCGGTACGCCGAACCTGATTTGCACGCCGCATCTGGGCGCTTCGACCAGCGAAGCACAGGTAAATGTCGCGATCCAGGTAGCCGAACAAATGGCCGATTATCTGGTCAATGGCGGCGTCGAAAACGCGCTCAACATGCCGAGTCTTTCGGCTGAACAGGCGCCGAAGCTGAAACCATATATGGCGCTTGCCACCCAGCTCGGCTCTCTCGTCGGCCAACTCGCAGCCGACCAGATCAAGGGCGTTGCGGTTGAAGTCGAAGGCGCCGCAGCCGAACTGGACCAGAAGCCGATTACAGCAGCGGTGCTGGCCGGGCTGATGCGGGCCTATAGCGATACCGTGAACATGGTCAACGCGCCCTATCTGGCGAAAGAGCGCGGCCTTGATGTCCGCGAGATCCGGCATGAACGCGAAGGCGATTACCATACGCTGGTCCGGGTATCGGTAACCACCGACGAAGGCGAAAAATCAGTTGCCGGCACTTTGTTCGGATCTTCCGGTCCGCGGCTGGTCGAGATGTTCGGCATCAAGGTCGAAGCCGATATGGAAGGCGACATGCTCTATATCGTCAACCGTGACGAGCCCGGCTTTATCGGCCGCGTCGGTTCCACACTTGGTGAAGCGGGCGTCAACATTGGCACGTTCCACCTTGGTCGTCGCAGCGATGCACCGGGCGGTGAAGCGGTATTGCTGCTTTCGATCGATTCGCCGGTGGAAGAGCCAGTATTATGGTCCGTTTGCCAGCTGGAAGGCGTGAAGACAGTCAAGGCGCTGAAGTTTTAATCCTATAGCAATGTAGCAAAGAAAAAGGATGGCCTGAGCGGTTGCTTGGGCTATGGAGCAGGGCCATGCAAAAGCCATCCAATCTCTTGCCCGAAGGGTTCCACGACGCGCTGCCGCCTTATGCCGAGGCGGCATCGCGACTGGAACGCGATGTCCTCGATACACTGGCCAGCCATGGCTATGCCCGCGTGACACCACCACTTGCCGAATATGAAGATGGGCTGACCGAACAGATGCATGGCGCATCGCGAAGCGACCTGATGCGCTTTGTCGATCCGATCTCCCAGCGCACATTGGCGTTGCGGCCGGATATGACCATGCAGATCGGCCGTATTGCCAAGACAAGCCTGGCCGACCGTCCACGTCCGCTCCGGCTCAGCTATTCGGGACAGGTTTTGAAACTGCGGTCGGGGCAGTTGCAGCCGGAACGCAGCCGCTTGCAAATTGGCGCCGAGCTGATTGGCAGCGACAGCGTCATCGCCGCAAGCGAAATTGTTTCGGTCGCGATCGAGGCGTTGGAACGCGCGGGCGTAACCGGAATAACCGTGGATTTCACCATGCCCGACCTGATCGACATATTGGCGGCGGGACCATTGCCGCTGAACGAAGCCCAGATCGGCGAAGTCCGCGGCGAGCTGGATATGAAAGATGCCGGTGGCCTGAGCGCCATGGGCGCAACCGGCTATCTGCCGCTGATCGAAGCGACCGGCCCGTTTGACGAGGCGATGGCGAGATTGCGCGAATTTGATACGGACGGTTTGCTCGATTCGCGACTGGATGGCGTTTCCCGGATCGCCGCAAGCATCAAGGGGAAAGCCAGCCTGACACTCGATCCGACCGAACGACACGGCTTTGAATATCAGAACTGGTTCGGCTTCACACTTTATGCCGAGAGTTTTATCGGCGCGCTGGGGCGCGGCGGCAGCTATGAAATTGCTCGTCCCGATGGCGAACCCGAGGCGGCGGTCGGCTTTTCACTTTACCCCAATCCGCTGATCGATGCCGGTTTTGGCGCGAAAACCAGCGAGCAGGTTTTCCTGCCGCTCGGACATGATCAATCCGCCGGCGCGCGGTTGAGAGAAGAAGGCTGGCGCACCGTCGCCGCCCTTTCAGACAAGGACCAGGCCGAGGCGCTTGGTTGTTCCCATATTTTGAACGGCGATCAGCCGGAACCATTATAAGAAAGTGACTCTATGGCCAATGTAACGGTAATCGGCGCACAATGGGGTGATGAGGGCAAAGGCAAGATCGTCGACTGGCTGTCCGAACGCGCCGATGTCGTGGTCCGCTTTCAGGGTGGACATAATGCCGGCCACACGCTGGTTGTCGACGGCGCGGTCTACAAGCTTTCCCTCCTCCCTTCGGGTATCGTTCGCGGCGCTTTGTCGATCATCGGCAATGGCGTGGTTCTCGATCCCTGGCATTTGCGGGACGAAATCGCCAAGCTGGAAAGCCAGGGTGTCGCGATCAACACCGATAATTTCGGCATCGCCGAAACCTGCCCTCTGATTCTGCCGATCCACCGCGATCTCGACGCCATGCGCGAAGATGCCAGCGGCAAAGGCAAGATCGGCACAACCCGGCGCGGTATTGGACCAGCCTATGAAGACAAGGTCGGGCGCCGTGCGATCCGGGTCTGCGATCTGGCCCATCTCGACGATCTGGGACCACAGCTTGACCGGCTTTGCGCCCATCATGACGCGCTGCGTGCCGGCTTTGGCGAACCGCCAGTGGACCGGGAACGGCTGCTCAATGACCTGAAGGAAATCGCCGACAGCGTACTGCAATATGCCCAGCCGGTGTGGAAACGCCTCAACGAGGCACGCCGCGACGGCAAGCGCATCCTGTTCGAAGGCGCGCAGGGCGTGCTGCTCGACGTTGATCACGGCACCTATCCGTTCGTCACCAGCTCAAACACGATTTCCGGCACCGCAGCAGGCGGGTCGGGTATCGGACCTTCCGGCACCGGCTATGTGCTTGGCATAACCAAGGCCTACACAACGCGCGTCGGCTCCGGGCCATTCCCGACCGAGCTCGACGACGAGATCGGCCAGCGACTGGGCGAGCGCGGGCATGAATTCGGTACGGTTACCGGCCGTCAGCGGCGCTGTGGATGGTTCGATGCCGTGCTTGTGCGCCAGGCTCTGGCTGTGTCGGGCGTTGCCGGAATCGCCCTGACCAAACTGGACGTGCTCGATGGTTTCGAGCAATTGAAAATCTGTGTCGGCTATGATCTTGATGGCGTAACCTATGACTATCTGCCGCCGCATCATCAGGATCAGGCCGCGGTCAAACCGATTTACGAAACGATGGCCGGGTGGAACGAAACCACCGCGGGTGCGCGCAGCTGGGCAGACCTGCCGGCGCAGGCGATCAAATATATCAAGCGCGTGGAGGAACTGATCCAATGTCCAGTGGCACTTGTGTCGACGTCGCCCGAGCGTGACGACACGATTTTGGTGACGGATCCGTTTGCGGATTGAGGAGCGGCTTATTCCTAAAGACGGCAGCGGGTTGATGATATTGGGCGCCAGGAGCGTTGCGCAACGGCCATGAATGGCCTGGCAATTTTACAAATTGCCGGCGCTAATTAACTATACATCGCCTGTTCATTCGCTCAGTGTCACCAAGTTCCTGCAATCCTGTCACATTGGCAATGTGGTCGCTCTAATCGAAGTATTTCCTTTTTTATGAAAAGTTTTTTCAAACTCCAGTCACTCGACTTGGCGATCGATCTCGGTACGGCCAACACGCTTATCTATGTGCGGGATCGGGGCATCATGCTCAACGAACCGTCGGTGGTAGCGCTCGAAACCAATGACGGCGTAACGAAGGTCCGTGCGGTTGGCAGCGATGCCAAGCTGATGATGGGGAAGACACCCAGCAATATCACGGTCATCCGGCCGCTCAAGGACGGGGTCATCGCCGATCTGGATGTGGCTGAGCAGATGATCAAACATTTCATCCACAAAGTGCATGAGAAAAAGCCCGGGATATTCCGGCGTTTCGATATTGTAGTCTGTATTCCGTCCGGCTCCACCAACGTCCAGCGGCGCGCGCTGCGTGATGCGGCATCCAATGCCGGCGGCTCCGGTGTCTTTTTTATCGAAGAACCGATGGCCGCGGCGATTGGCGCAGGGATACAGGTCGCCGAACCCAATGGCGCGATGGTAGTCGATATTGGCGGTGGAACAACAGAGGTCGCTATATTGTCTTTGCAGGGACTGGCTTACAGCACTTCCGGACGGATGGGCGGCGACAAGATTGATGATGCCATCTCTTCCCATATACGCCGCAAGCATAATCTGGCGATCGGCGAATCAACCACGGAACTGATCAAACATGGCATTGCCAGCGCTGTGAGCCCGGAGGACGGCAAGGGCCGGACCATGCATATCAAGGGACGCGACCTGGTCAGCGGCATGCCGAAAAAAATTGCTATTACCGAAGCCGAAATTGCTTATGCCATTGCCGAGTCGGTGAGCCAGATAGCCGAATCCGTGCTCAATGCACTGGAGAATACCAAGCCGGAACTGGCGGCCGACATCATGGATCAGGGCATTGTCCTGACCGGTGGTGGCGCATTATTGGGACGAATTGACGAATATATCGCGGACAAAACGGGCTTGCCGGTTACCATTGCGGATGACCCCCTGACCTGCGTCGCCAATGGCGCCGGCCGGGCAATGGAAGACCCGCTTTATCACAATGTGCTGATTCCCGCCTAGGACCAGAAGCCCGACCCTTCCAAAGGGCGAAAGCGATTACGCATTACGACAAGCCATCTTCTGCCTTAAACATCATCTGCCGAGATCATTTCTGCCCGGTCAAGCTCGCCCGTCATCGCCGCCACCGTTACCGCCACAGCGGCATCACCCGACACGTTGGTGGTGGTCCGCATCATGTCCATGATCCGGTCAACGCCAGCGACAAAGGCGATGGTTTCCAATGGCACGCCAACGCTGCCGAACACCAAAGCCATCATGATCAGGCCCGCGCCCGGGATGCCCGCCGCACCGATGGCACCGAGCGTAGAAGTGATCGAGATCAGGACATAGTCACCAAAGCTGAGGTCGACGCCGAATATCTGCGCGCCGAACAATGTGGCAAGCCCGAGATACATCGCGGTGCCATTCATGTTGATCGTGGCACCGAGAGAGACCACGAAGCTGGCTACCGAATTGCTGACACCGAGATTGCGTTCGACGCAACGCAGGGTCACCGGCAGAGTGGCATTAGACGAGGCCGTAGAATAGCTGACCGCCATCGCATCGATGATCCCGCGGAAGAAGTCGAGTACCGGCAGCTTCGCGATGAATTTGATCATCCCCGAATATACGATACCGATGATCAACAGGCAGCCGAGATAATTGAGACCGACCAATTGTGCCAGCGAGAGCAAGGCATCCATGCCGAGTGTGCCGGCAACCCATGCCATCAGCGCAAAGACACCAAATGGTGTCAGTTCCATCACGATCATCGTGACTTTCTGCATCACAATGGCGCCGCTATCGAAGATTTTGGCCAGCGGCTTGCCGTCTTCCTTGGCCATCAAAATGCCTATACCGATCAGCAGCGCAAAGACGATCAGCGGCAGGACCCGTACGTCGGCCATCACCTGAACCGGGCTGTCGGGAACAATCGACAGGATCATGTCAACGGCGCTGGTGTCATTGGGTACCGGCGTCTCGCCCTTTTCGATCGCGCTTGTATTGACACCATTGCCGGGCTGAAAAAACGTCCCGAGCGCGAGACCCAGCCAGGCGGCGATCTGCCCGGTGATGACGAACAATATCATCGCCCGTCCGCCGACGCTGCCCAGTTTCTTCAGATCACCAAGCGCCGCCACACCGGCGACAAGCGAGAAGAAGATCAGCGGGACGACGAGCATCTTGATCGCCTTGATGAAGAAGTCGCCGATCCACTTGATGGTTTCGGATTCGGGGCCCCAGATCAGGCCGGTGATGACACCGAGAATCAGCGCCGCGATAACGCGCTGCCAAAGCGGAATTTTGAACCAGAATGCCAGCATATCATTGTCCCCGTTTTTCTGACCCAAGCCTATCGACTGCAAAAGAAAGCGGCAAGCGTTTCGGTTCGGCCTACATCCAGAAGCTGATCGCCAGACAGGTCGACAGTCCAACGCCAAAGGTCAGCGGGATGCCGGCCTTGAAGAAATCGGTGAAGCGGTAATTGCCGGCCGCGTATACCAGCGTGTTGGTTTGATAGCCGATCGGCGTCGCAAAACTGGCAGAGGCGGCGAACATCACCGCGATCACCAGAGGGCGCGGATCAACACCCAGATCATTGCCCAGCGCGATGGCTATCGGAGTAATGATGATGGCCACCGCATTATTGGTCACGATTTCTGTCATGATCACCGACAGGACGTAGATAGCGAACACAAGCCCCCAGGGTGGTACTTCCCGCAAAAAGGGAGTCAGTTCGGCAACCAGCAGGTCAACGCTGCCCGCTTGCTGCAATCCGAGTCCCACTGCGAGCATACCGAATATCAGGACCAGAACATTGCCGTCGATCGAACCCCAGGCTTCTTCCGCGTCGATACAGCGAGCGAGCAGGATCGCACCGACGGCCAATATGGCCGCAACCGCGAGCGGGATGATGTTGAGCGCGGCAAGAACCACCACTGCAACCAGTGCGCCAATGGCAATCGGCGCACGGTCCCGGCGGAAAGCACGGATTTTGGTCTGCCCGACGCCGAATAGATTAGGATTTTGATACATGCGGCGGATATCTTCGCTGGAACCGGTCACCAGCAACCGGTCTGCCGCGTGGATCCGCGCATTGGTCAGGTCTGATCGCGGCAGGTTGCGATAACGGGTCATTCCCAACACGCGCACGTTAAGCTGTGACAGAAACGGAATATCGTATAGCCGGCTACCAATAGCGGGATGACTGGGGGCGACTGTCGCCTCGACCAGTTCCTCGCCCAAAGCGCCGACATCGCCTTTGTGAACGATTCCAACCTTGAAATCTTCTGATTCTCGCAGAGAAATGAGCTCAGCCAGATCGAGTTGCACGACAATACGGTCGCCCGCCCGCAGTTCGTGAAAATCAAGATCATGGCGGATATAACTGCTCAACCTTTTGACCGCCGTGACCTCCAGGCCAGCCCGGCGCAGTTCGGGAACGGTGTAAAGTTTTTTGTCGATCACCGAGGCTTTGTTTCGAACGGTCAATTCGGTGAGAAAAGCGCTTTCGTCGCTGCTGTCAAACTCACCTTTGACGTCACCGCCGGGAAGCAACCAGCTGCTGAACAGGACCATCATGATCGTACCCGCAACCGCTGCGATCAGACCATAAGGCGTGATTTCAAAAATTCCGAAACCGGCCAGACCTTGTTCCTTGGCCACAGCATCAACGATGAGGTTGGTCGAGGTACCGATCAGCGTCGTCGTGCCGCCCAATATGCAGATGAAACTGAGCGGAATCAGCAATTTCTTGGAAGAGAAGCCGGTTGCCCGCGACAGCCGGAGGATGATCGGAATCAGGACGATCACCACCGGCGTGTTATTCATGAAGGCGGACGCGACAAAAGCACCCAGAAACATCTCGGCTACTGCCAGCTTGGGGCGGCGTTTGGCACGCTTGATAATGAAGCCGGCAATCGCGTCGATCGTGCCGGTTCGCAGCAATGCGCCCGAAAGAATGAACATCGCGGCGATCGTGATCGGCGCGGTGTTGGAGAATACCGAAAACAGGCCGTCGGAATCGATGATCCCGAGAAACAGGAACATACAGGCTCCGAGCACCGCGACGACAGCGGCCGGGAAACGCTCCATGATGAAACCGGCGAACAGGAAGCCAAGGATCACCAGGCCGATGATCGCCTTGTTCGCCTGGATATATTCGTTGATGATGTGAAGAATGAGGTCGATCATGGATCAGGAACAGCCTTCAATATAGTTCGCCGGTCCGGCCAGTCCGGCGCGGAAATCGGTGACTCGTTTATTAGCATTCGGCCCGCCGGAAGGCTTTGACGATAATTGTTCACCGCTGCCGTCGGAAGTCGCCGTCTCGAATATCATCTTGTACCGGCCGTCGCTGGAGTCGAGGATCAAATAGGACCCGGCAGCATCAAGATAGGGATGACGGTCAATTTTTATCCAGTCGCCATAAAGCGACACGATCTCTGTTTCGGTCATTCCGATGCTAGCACCGGATAGAGACTTCAACATGATGCCGGCGTCATTTTCGCCGATATCGATGCGCACCAGTCGACCCTCATTGATCATAAAATGGACACCGGGATATTCGGTCTCGTTGGAAAGATAATGGCAAGCGGCATATTCTTCATCGGCCTGCGAATGTGCCGATCGGTAAGGATCACTGAATCCCCGTTTCTGCAGCACAGCCTCGCTCGTTCCGATCTCTATGGAGCCGAGACCCTGGAAGGCAAGGCGGGGTTTTTCATCTGTAGCCCCCAGCAACAAGAGCGGAGCAAGCAGGAGGGTTGCTGGTCGAAACAGAGCTTTCATCCGCATTGTGCCCTGTGCATCATTTTCTGGTCTGCCAGAACCACGGCCATCATCGCCTCGACAACCGGAACGCCGCGAATCCCGACACAAGGATCATGCCGGCCCTTGGTCGATATTTCGGTCGCCTCGCCCTCCGGCGTGATGGTCGGCACAGGCGTCAATATGGAACTGGTCGGTTTGAATGCCACTCTGCAGAAGACCGGCTGGCCAGTCGAAATCCCGCCAGCCGTTCCGCCTGCGTGATTGGAGTCAAATCGCGGACCGTTGTTACCGGGGTGCATCGCGTCGGCATTTTCTTCGCCGCGCAGACGGGCGGCGGCAAAGCCGTCACCGATTTCCACACCCTTGGTCGCGTTGATTGTCATCATCGCTGCGGCAATTTCGCTGTCCAGCTTGGCATAGATCGGTGCTCCCCATCCGGCGGGTACGCCGACAGCTTCGCAGGCGATAATCGCGCCGATGCTGCTGCCGTCCTTGCGTGCACCATCAACCAGTGCTTCCCAGCGCTTTGCGGCTTCGGCGTCAGGGCAGAAAAACGGGTTATTGCCGATCTCATTGGCATCGAAATTCGCCGGATTGATGGCATCGCCACCGATTTCCGCAACCCAGGCCCGGATCGTCACTTCCGGAATCACCAGCCGTGCAACCGCACCGGCAGCAACCCGCGCCGCTGTTTCGCGGGCGCTTGACCGCCCACCACCGCGATAATCGCGAAAGCCGTATTTCTGGTCATAGGCATAGTCGGCATGACCGGGACGATAGGCTTTGGCGACTTCGCTATAATCCTTGGATCGTTGATCGACATTCTCGATCATCAGCGAAATCGGCGTGCCGGTCGTCTTGCCTTCGAAAATGCCGGAGAGAATTTTGACCTGATCCGGTTCCTGCCGCTGGGTCGTATATTTCGATTGGCCGGGACGCCGCGCATCAAGAAATGGCTGGATGTCTGCTTCGCTCAGCGCCAGTCCGGGAGGGCAGCCGTCAACCAGCGCGCCAAGCGCAGGTCCATGGCTTTCTCCCCAAGTGGAAAAGCGGAAAGCATGGCCAAAGATATTAAAACTCAAAACTCGCTCTCCGCGTTGATAAATTCAATTCTGTTTCCGAAAGGATCATTCACGAAAAAACGGGAATGATGATCAACCGGTTCGGCAGACTGTATCCGATAACCCGCATTTTTGAGCTTTTCCATCAAGTTGTGGAAATCGCTTGCCTGAAAAGCGGGATGTGCTTTCTTTGCCGGGCGAAAATCGCGTTCGATTCCGAGATGCACACGGACTTGCTCCTTCTCAAACCAGCAACCCCCATTCGCCTGCAAAGTTGCAGGCTTTGTGCGTTCGGGGATATCCAGGAGCTCACTATAAAACTCCCTCGCCTGTTCTTCTCCTGCTTCGGGCATGGCCAGTTGGACATGATGCAAACCCGTGATCATCAATCCAGCGCGATATCCGGCGCGTCTTCCTGCTTCATGCCGACCGTATGATAGCCGGCGTCGACATGATGGGTTTCGCCCGTGACGCCTGCGGAAAGATCGGACAGGAAATAGAGAGCCGAAGCGCCCACATCATCGATGGTAACGTTGCGCCGCAGCGGTGAATTCAGCTCGTTCCATTTCAGAATATAGCGGAAGTCGCCAATTCCGGAGGCGGCCAGTGTCTTGATCGGGCCGGCGGAGATTGCGTTCACCCGGATTCCATCAGGACCGACGTCATGCGCCAGATATTTGACAGAGGTTTCCAGCGCGGACTTGGCGACGCCCATAACATTGTAATGCGGGATGACTTTTTCGGCACCATAATAGGATAATGTTAGCATCGAACCACCGGCGCTCATCAGCGCCGCAGCGCGTTTCGCGACAGCGGTAAAGCTGAAGACGCTGATATTCATGGTCATCAGGAAATCGTCGAGGGTCACGTCATAATATTTGCCCCGCAATGCTTCCTTGTTGGTGAAACCGATTGCATGGACGACAAAGTCGATCTTGCCCCAGCGTTTTTCAATCTCGGCAAATGCTGCGTCGAGCTGTTCCATATCGCTGACGTCGCAGTCGATCAGAAAATCGCAGCCCAGTTGTTCGGCCAACGGTTTGACGCGCTTGGCCATCACCTCGCCCTGATAGCTGATCGCCAGTTCGGCACCATCAGCGGCCAGACGCTGGGCAATACCCCAAGCCAGTGACTTGTTATTGGCAAGCCCCATGATCAAGCCGCGCTTGCCCTTCATTAAATCACTCATCGACCTGGTCTCCTGAAATCAGATAATCGTCGCTGATAAACGCTATCAAGATGATTTTCCAGCGGATCATTCGCCAATTCCCCTGCGTGACGGGCGTTCGGCGAGAGCAGCGTTCAATTCCGCGCCGATTACCACGCCCAGACCGACCAGATAGAAAAAGATCAGCGTGATCATAACGCCCGCAAGACTGCCATAGGTCAGCTGGTAATTGGCCGCATATTTGAGAAACACCGGCAGCAGTCCGGTGATCATCAGCCACCAGCCGCTAATGAATACCGCTCCCGGCCATTTGGGATATTGGCGCGGCCGATATTGGCGGGGCGTCAGCAGGCGGAACAATAAGTAGAGCGTGGCAAAAAGAACGAAAAACGGCACGGCGTTGGAAAGCGAGAGCCAAAGCGCGTCGCTCTCGACCGCCGGAAAATAGGTGCCGAGAAAGCCGCTCACGCCGGCCACCACAAATTGCGCGCTCAGCGCCAGCATCGCCAGAAACACCGATAAGAGAATCAGGAAGATAGACGTTAGGCGATATTCCCAGAACGCGCGCTGAGCCTGTACGCCATAGGCCCGATGGAGAATTTCCCGGATTGTCTCGATCAGGCTGGTGGTAGTCCACAGGCCGACGATCGCGCTGAACCAGAGCAATGGCCCGGTTCGTGCGGTCATCGCGTCTCTGATCGGATCGTGCAGCGCATTGGCCACCGAAGGCGGAACAGTAACCAGAAAAGCCTCGACAAAGTCGGTGCCGATCGCGGTCTGGCCAAAGCCGCCGACAATTGCGGCAGCGACAATGAAGAAGGAAAAAACCGCGAGCAGCGACATATAGGCAAAATTACCGGCAAAGGTAAAACCGTCATGATAGACGCCCACGGCGGTGCGCTCGATGATGATGAAGGCGCGTCGAACCGGGCTTTCATCCGCAAGTCTTTCGCCAGCTCTATTGCTGGACGGCCCCGACTCCCCCCTGCCCCGGCGCCGGGCCTCAGGAGAGAGTTCAGACTGGGGATTCCTGCTCAAGCCTACACACCCAAGCTGGCGCGCGGATTCTCTTCTAGATTCCAGTCTTTCACAAATTTTGCGAGTTGGTCGTCTTTGTCCGGCAGAGCTATCATCAAAGTGACCAGCTGATTTCCGCGGACTCCCGATTTTCCATGAAAGCCCTTGTTTTTCAGCCGCAACGTCTTGCCGGAATCCGACCCGGGAGGGATCGAAAGCATCACCGGTCCATCCACGGTCGGGACCTTGACCTTGGCACCTTGCACTGCCTCTTTCAGAGTGATCGGCAGTTCGAGCCTAATATTGTCGCCATCACGTTCAAAAAAAGGATGGGAATTGATATGTATGGTGACAATCGCATCACCATTCCCGCCCGGTCCGGGCCGACCCTTGCCGCTGAGGCGCATTTGCGTGCCTTCCTCGACGCCCTTGGGCAAAGTGAGGTCAATGGTCTTGCCATCTTCCAGCGTGATCCGCTGTTTTTGCAGCGTTGCAGCAGCGATGAATTCTACCTTCAGCCGGTAGGCGACATTAGCGCCCTTGGCTGGCGGTGCGCTGCGCTGGCGGTTACCGAAAGGCGAACCACCGGCTCCGCCGCCGCCACCGCCGCCAAAAAGACCTTCGAAAATATCACCGAAATCTGCGCCGGCATTGCCGAAATCAGGTTGCTGGCCGCCCGGACGACGTTGATATCCGCCCCCGCCGCCATAGCCGAAGGGCGCGGTTGGATTACCTTCCCCGTCAATTTCTCCGCGATCAAATTGTCCGCGCTTTTCCTTGTCCAGCAACAGATCATAAGCCTTGGTGACGTCGGAGAAACGCTCCGTCGCCTTGGGATTATCCTTGTTCTTGTCCGGGTGCAGTTCCTTGGCGAGCTTGCGATAAGCGGACTTAATCTCCTTGTCGCTTGCGCCCTTGGCAACGCCCAATGCTTGATAGGGATCTATCATTATTTAACCTTTTTCAAATCCTTACCATGCTGAGATTGGCATTTTCCGCCAATTTTTCAACTCTACTGTCTTATTCGGGCATAACGGCATCTGCAACCTTGTTATGTCGCGTGAAACGCAGCAGCAGATAAAGAACCAGTCCCAATGGCCCCAGCATAAGAACAAACAACAAGATAGGTATCTGCAGCCAGCGTGCAAACCCGTATTTATCCGCATTGCGCGCGACCCATAGACCGACAAACAGGTCAAAGGCCAGATAGTGAATCCATCCCACCGTCGCCCCGCCAGGGCTGGACAGCAGTTGCTGGACACCCGCCAGGGTTGAAAAGTCCGGAAAACCGCCGCCGCCACCATCAATCATGCCGGTCATCAACGGGATGATGATCACTGCATAGGCACAGGCCAGAAGACCGATGCCGCCGTAGAACAGGCCAGTCAGTATCGCTTCCCCGCGTGGCGCAAACGCAAGAATCAACCACATCAGCAATGCGTAATTATTACTGAACGTAAAAATCAGGTCCCAGTTCATGATGCCCACCCCTTTGCGATATATCTAGCAGAAACCCGCGCCTTGTCGCAGATCAAATTTTTGTTTGTTTGCGGGTCGTCGACAGGATGTTACAGAATGACTCATGACCAATCCATTTTCACTATTCGACACGTGGTTCACCGAAGCACGCACCACTGAAATCAATGACAGCAATGCGATGACCATCGCCACCGCCGATGCCGAGGGGCAGCCCTCAGCGCGGATGGTGTTGCTCAAAGGCCATGGCCCCGACGGCTTCATCTTCTACACCAACCAGCAAAGCCGCAAGGCCGGCGATATCGGTGAAAACCCCAAGGCCGCGATATTGTTCCACTGGAAAAGCCTGCGCCGCCAGATCCGGATTGAAGGCCATATATCGACGGTAGCAGATAGTCTGGCCGATGCTTATTTTGCTTCCCGCAGCCGGGATTCACAGCTCGGGGCCTGGGCCTCGGACCAATCCCGCCCGCTCGCTGATCGGGCCACCTTCGAAGCCCGGTTCGCGGAAATGACCCAGCGGTTTGACGGCAGCGATGTTCCCCGTCCGCCGCACTGGTCGGGCTATTGCCTTACCCCCGCACGATTTGAATTCTGGCAGGACCGGGCCCACCGGCTGCACGAACGGCGGACCTTTGTCCGCGATGGTGACGACTGGACGGAAGGACTGCTCTACCCATGAGGAATCTGCCTTATTATCATGTCGATGCTTTTGCCGACCGTCCCTTTACCGGCAACCAGGCCGCAGTAATGCCGCTCGAAAGCTGGCTTGATGACTCGGTTCTGCAGGCCATTGGCGAAGAAAATAATTTTGCCGAGACCGCTTTTTACCTGCCCGACGCAAGCCATGCAGCAGATTACGAACTGCGCTGGTTCACCCCCACCGTGGAAATCGCGCTCTGCGGCCATGCAACGCTCGCCAGCGGCCATGTCATATTGTCCCAGGACCCTGCGCTGCAACAAGTCACTTTCCGGACACGAAAAGCCGGTATATTGACGGTGAAGCGCGAGGCAGGTGGCTATGCGCTGGACCTTCCTGCTTACGCCCCATCTCCCAAATCCATGCCGGAAATAGTCGCTTTGGTCGGTGGCAGCCCAGTCGAAACGCAATTTCATGAAGGGCGCTATCATGTTCTTCGCTATGCCGATGCCGGCGATGTTCTGACACTGAAACCGGACCTCAAAGCCCTCGCCGTACTCGGCAATGCGCAATTCATCTGCACCGCACCCGGCAAGGATACCGATGTACTGAGCCGGGTTTTCGTACCCGGCGGCGGGGTTGACGAGGATAGTGTGACCGGTTCGGCCCATGCCGTCTTGACGCCTTATTGGGCGAAGCAATTGGGCCCCGACAATTTCACCGCTTATCAGGCAAGCCAGCGCGGAGGCTATGTGAATTGCCGCCTCGACGGCGACCGGGCCTGGCTGGGCGGAAAATGTGTGACCGTGGTGGAAGGCACCTTTCGCCTGTAGCGACCCGAAGCAAGCGCCAAACGAAGCGGACGTTTAGCTCCTTGTCGGAAACTGCGCCATAATCCGCCCGATCTGCGCGCTCATCGGCGCGAGGACATCATCTTGCGTCTTGCCGAGCCGGACCACGGTCAGCTGTTGCTCGGGCGAGACAACAATCTGCTGTCCCAGATGACCAAGAGCAGCGAATATCGTGTCAGGTCCGTTGTCGGGAAACAATATCTGGTTGCGGCCTTCGGGACGTTTCTTGTTGAGCCAGATATGGCCGCCATAAGCCGGATCGTTTGGCGACGATTTTTTCATGAATCTCACCCAGCTGACCGGCAAATGCTGAGCGCCTTTGCGGGCACCGTTGTGACGCAGAAATTCTCCGAATGTGGCATAATCCCTTGCGGTGGCATGAAGGAAACTGCCGCCCAGAAAGGTACCATTCGGATCGAATTCGGGATAAGTGCCATCCATTCCCAGAGGCTCGAGCAGTCGCCCCCGGATGAAGCGCAAGGTGACATCACGCCGGACCAGCGGGTCAGTGCTCTCGGTCAAGGTGCGGGTAATGATGTCGGAAAGAATGATGCTGGTGGCGCTGCTATATTCGAACTTCTCCCCCGGTTTGGCTTCCATCGGGCGGGCCTCGGCATAAGCGGCTGTATCTTGCGCGCCATCCATGAACAGCATCCGGTTGGTATCTGCCTCGAAAACGGTCTTCCCGTCCTCTCCGGCCACTTCCGTATGATCAAGCCCGGACGACATGTGAAGCAAATGGCGCAGGGTTATGTCGCCGCGCGGATCGCCCGGTCTTTGCCACGCGGGCACGGGAGCCGGATCATCGAGCACTAGCCGCCCATCCGCGACCAGAAAGCCAATCAGCGCACTGGTAAAGCTTTTTGCCATCGACCAGCTGATGAACCGCGTGTCTTCGTCATAGCCCTCGGCATAGCGCTCGGCGATGATTTTTCCCTGGTACATGATCAGAAAGGCCCGCGTCTCCGCCATCGCCGGATCTTCGAACAATGGCGCAATTGCCGCATCGAGACGCGCCTTGGCGATCGGGCTATCGTCCGAGACATAGGCCAGTTCCGCGGTGCTTTTCTGCGGTGCCGCCTTGGTTTCGCCATTCCCTCCGCAACTGGAAAGGGCGAGCATGAGGGCCGGTATCAAGGCGAGTTTAATCTTGTGCATATTGCATCGTTGCACCAATAGAAGCCGCTATGGCAACTGTAAAAGACACATCCCGAGCGCCCCGAAGCAGGATGCGGATCGCGCTATATGCCGCTGCGCTGTTCCTGCTCATCCTGATCGCCCTGTTCGCGTATAATTACAACAGCATCAGGGGACAGCTGGACGTCGGCACCGGTTATGGAGCGCGGGTTGCCTGTTCCTGCCACTTTGTCGGCGGACGGGATATCGAGGATTGCGGCAAGGACTTCGAGCCGGGCATGGAAGTGATTAGCTTGTCGTTGGATGAAGAGCGCAAAAGGGTGACGGCCTCTGCCTTGCTGATGGAGACGGCTACTGCCGAGTTTCGCGAAGGCTGGGGCTGCGTGATGCTAACCGACGAACAGGTACAGGCCGAATAAACTAAACTTCGACGCCTGCCAGCCATTGCTGCTCAACCGCATCGGTGCAGTCTATCCAGCCGCCACCCAACACCCGTTCCTTGTGATAGAAAACAGCGGCTTGCCCCGGAGACACGCCGAATTCCGGATTGTGGAATTGCAGTTTTTCCCCTTCCAGCCGGGCCAGAGTCGGCTTCGCCATCGAACGGACTTTAACGTCGACCGGGCCGGCATAGTCGCCGCCGATCCAGTTGATGTCGCGAAGAGAGGCTGACGCAATCGCCAAAGCGGCTTTCGGGCCGACAATCACGCGCTTCGCTTCCGGTTCCAGCCGAATCACATAGAGCGGCTCGGCCTGTCCGCCGATTTCCAGTCCCTTGCGTTGCCCCACGGTATAATGGATGAGTCCCTTATGCCGGCCCATGGACGTTCCATCGATATGGACAATCTCGCCATCATCGTCCGCGTCCGGACGCAATTTGCGCACGACGCTGGCATAGTCGCCATTGGGAACGAAACAGATATCCTGACTGTCCGGCTTGAAGGCCACAGCCAATCCCATGTCCTCGGCGATTTCGCGGACTTGTGTCTTGGGCATATCGCCCAGCGGGAAACGCAGATAGTCTAGCTGATCCTGCGTAGTTGCAAAAAGAAAGTAGCTCTGGTCGCGAGCCGGATCTAGCGCGCGGTGCAATTCAGCCCCGGTCGGTGTCTCAACCCGGCGGACATAATGTCCGGTCGCCAGACAGTCGGCGCCCAGTTCGCGAGACAATTGCAACAGATCGGTGAATTTGACGCCCATATTACATTGCACGCAGGGAATCGGGGTTCGGCCCGCCATATATTCATCGGCAAAGACATCCATTACCGAATCCTTGAACCGACTGGCGTGGTCAAAAACATAATGGGCAATGCCAAGCCGGTCGGCCACGGCGCGCGCGTCACGAATATCCTGTCCCGCACAACAGCTGCCAACCCGTCCCACGGCTTCACCATGGTCATATAGCTGCAAAGTAATCCCGATGGTCTCGGCACCGGTTCGCGCTGCCAAGGCCGCGACTACACTCGAATCGACCCCGCCAGACATGGCGACAACAATGCGCTTGCCCGTCAGATCGTCACCGAGCTGAAAATTTCCATTCATTTTGTCTGTCATAATGAATGCAGCCCATAAAGAAGTCCTGCCGTTTGCGCCAGTGCTGCGAGCTTATCCTCTTTTGCACCCCTATGTGGTCCATTTTGACACGAATCGGACGGTTAGGCGAAAGGAATTCTTAACTAGTCCTAAGGCCGCGTAAACATCCCTTTTACACAAGTTTATACCTTCGCTGCTAGACCAGCGTCTATGGATTTGAACTTTCCCCATAAGACCCTGAAACGGATGGCTTTAGATGAAAGCAATACGGTTGCTCCGCGAGTTTCGGATCATCGGTCATTGCTCGCTCACGCCATAGAGCGACAATCATCTAGCCAATCCGCACGGAATTATGTTGCGGCGAGTCGGGGGGGGCCAGGTCTCCCATCAGCAGCTCCAACAACGTTCATGGACGACCGGATGGCTTTTTTTGCCGGACAGCTTCGATCGGACAGGAACCGTCTCAGGAAAACAGCGTTATTTGAATCCGGCTGTTTCCGACCTGACCTTGCACAAAGGAAAATCAACGACATGCGTTAATAATCGAATTTATGAACACGACGTTTACCTTGGCAATTCAGGTAATCGCAAAGCTCTGCTGTTACGAAGACCAGACGTAGTAGAAAACGGGGCCAAATGCCGAAGGGCAAAATTTGAGGGTAGTATGATTGAAAATCAAAAAATAAGACCATCGCAAGTCGTCGGTCCACTGGGTGAGCCGCTCACCATTGGTGATTTGCCGAAACCTGGTACGACTCGCTGGGTGGTTCGTCGGAAGGCGGAAGTTGTAGCAGCTGTCAACGGTGGCCTGCTGTCGGTTGATGAAGTATGCGACCGCTATGCACTCTCGCTGGAAGAATTTGCTTCCTGGCAACGGGCTGTTGACCGTTCTGGTATGCCGGGGCTGCGCGTGACGCGAATCCAGCATTATCGGGACTTGTACGAGCGCCAGCAGAAATATTGACGGAAAACTGATCGGTATAAAGCCCTGGCCGAGCTCAACCGTTCCTTTTATACCTTCAAGTCTGCGGTAAAATCCTCTATGTGATTGTAATCGTGAGCGTATGGATTGCGCGCTCGCATACAATCAGGAGGAAGATATGGGTTGGATTATTGCATTGATCGTCGGCGGTATTGCGGGCTGGCTGGCCAGCATGGTCATGGGCCGTGATGCCTCCATGGGCGTCTTCTGGAACATCATTGTCGGCATCATCGGTTCGGTAATTGGCAATTTTGTCGGTCGCTATTTCGGCTTTGGCGGCAGCATTCAGGAATTTTCGATCATCGGTCTGTTCACCGCTTTTGTCGGTGCGGTAGTGCTGTTGCTGATACTGAACCTCATCCAGCGCGGCCGGGTCCGTTAAAACCCGCTTTTCAGTATAATATTCAAAACTCGGGGGGCTGGTTCGTTTACGGACCGGCCCTTTCGTAAGATGATATCGGTTGTTCGTCGAAGCATGGCTTGTAAAATCGGCCGAATGCTGTTCCAGCTTGCCGCCGGTGCCATATTGATATAATACAGTCTCTGAAAATCTGAATTGACCAGAAAATCAGCGATTCTTTTGTGTATTGCCGTGAAAAAATACGATATGGGCCTGACCGAAGAGTGAAACTATGAACTATGAGTCCACCATCCCCAGCAATGAAATCTCGATTATGGACGACCCTGTACAGCGTAGTACCAACCGCCGCCCCCTGATTATTGGAGCGGCCGTGGTTTTGGCGCTTCTGCTGGCGTATATCGGTTATCATTATTTCTTCGGAGCACCGGGCGATGAAGAGACTGCAAGTCAGGCACCCATGGTTACGGTCATGGCCCCCGGCAAACAACAGGTAACACGCACGATCAATGCGACAGGAACATTGGCAGCACGGCGAGAGATTCCGGTTAGCGTAGTCGGTGAAGGCGGTCGGGTAACCAATGTATATGTCGACGCTGGCGACTGGGTGAAGCAGGGCCAGATCATGGCCAGTATCGACCGATCCGTTCAATCCCAGCAAGCAGCAGGCCTGGAGGCGTCGGTCAGCGTTTCACGAGCCGACCTTAATCTGGCGCAGTCCAATCTGGATCGTGCAGCACAGCTGGTCGAACGAGGCTTTATTTCCAAGGCAGATATCGACCGGTTGACAGCGACCCGCGATTCCGCTGCTGCCCGTGTGCGGCTGTCACAGGCCCAGTTAAACGAAACCCGGGCGCGTAACAGCCGTCTGAATATCGTGGCTCCCAAGGCAGGCTTTGTCTTGGAGCGCAATGTTGAGCCCGGACAGACAGTGACCCAGGGCAGCGGCATTCTCTTTGTGCTCGCACAGGACGGGGAAATGGAATTACAGGCCCAGCTTGGCGAAAGCGATTTGGCCAATATTTCGGTGGGCATTTCCACCCAGGTGACCCCGGTCGGTACCACCAAGGTCCTAACCGGACAGGTCTGGCAGATCTCACCAACCATTGATCCGCAATCCCGACAGGGTATCGCCAGAATTGCTCTCGGCTATGACAGCGCCTTGCGACCAGGTGGATTCGCCAGTGCGCGGATCGCGAGCGGGACTTCCGAGGTTGCTATATTGCCCGAATCAGCCTTGCAAAATGATAGCAAGGGAAGCTTTGTCTATGTTGTCGGACCGGACAATAAGGCGGAGCGGCGCGACGTCGTCATCGGCGCAGTGTCTCCTGCGGGGCTTTCCATCACATCCGGACTAACCGGAAACGAAAAAGTCGTACTTCGCGCAGGTGGCTTCCTGAGCCCCGGCGAGACCGTGCAGCCGAAAGTCCAAAAGAAAGCAGGCGGCGCGTGAGTCGTTCACAAATTTGAGGCCTGATCGATGAACCTTCGCAATATTTCCGCCTGGAGCACGCGCAATCCAGTGGCTCCGCTGGTGCTCTTCGCAGCGCTACTTTTTGCGGGTTTGCTGAGCTTCAATCGCATGGATGTCGTGAACAACCCGGATGTCGAATTCCCGGCTGTTTCGGTGCGCATCTCGCAGCCAGGCGCAGCACCGACGGAGATCGAAAACCAGATCACCCAGTTGGTTGAGTCAGCGGTTCGCTCGATCAGCGGCGTCAAGAATATAAGTTCGACCGCCAGCGAAGGCAGCAGCAGCACATTCGTCGAGTTTGAAATCGGCGCGGACGTAAACAACGCCGTCAATGAAGTCAAAAACTCGGTCGATCAGATTCGCGGGTCCCTGCCGGACGGTATCCTGGAACCGCAAGTGTCGAAAGTCGATGCCGTGGGCGGTCCCATCGCATTTTTTGCCGTCAAAGCCGACGACATGACGGTCGAACAGCTCAGCTGGTTTGTCGATGACACAGTGGTCAAGCGGCTTCTGTCCGTCGATGGAATGGCCGAGGTTGACCGCTTTGGCGGCGTCGACAGGGAAATCAGGGTAATCCTGCAACCCGGACGAATGCAGGCGCTCGGCGTTACAGCAAGCCAGATCAACAATGCACTCCGCCAGATCAACATCAATGCTGCTGGTGGACGGGCAGAAGTCGGCGGCACCCGGCAGTCCGTCCGCGTTTTGGGCAATGCCGACGATGCCTATGCTTTGTCCCAGACGCAAATATCCCTGGGCAATGGCCAGACGATTAAGTTGAGTGACGTTGCAGACGTCACAGATTCCTTCGGCGAACGCACTTCGATCAGCAAGGTCAAGGGCGTGGAGGTGGTCAATTTCTCGATGACCCGAGCGCGCGGAGCTTCCGATGTGACGGTCTATGACAATGCAATCGAGATCATGGACAAGATCAAGGCGGAAGTCCCGGGAATCGAGTTTATTCCGCTTTTCAACAGCGTTACCTATACCAAATCGCAATATAAAAGTTCGATGCTCTCCATGATTGAAGGCGCGATCCTCGCCGTGGTCGTGGTTTTCATTTTCCTGCGCGACTGGCGGGCGACGGTTATCTCCGCCATCGCCATACCGCTGTCGGCAATCCCGACTTTCTGGTTCATGGACCTGCTCGGATTCAATCTCAATTTCCTTTCACTTTTGGCACTGGGCCTGGTTGCAGGTGTGCTGGTCGACGATGCCATTGTCGAGATCGAGAATATCGTGCGCCATATGCGCATGGGGAAAACCGCCTATCAGGCATCAATTGATGCCGCGGACGAGATCGGTCTCGCGGTTGTCGCCACATCATTCTGTATTGTCGCCGTCTTCCTGCCGGTTGGTCTGATGCCTGGTATATCCGGTCAGTTTTTCAAAAACTTCGGCATTACCGTGGTTGTTTCGGTGCTGATGAGTCTTGCGGTCGCCCGTATGATAACGCCTATGGTTGCCGCCTATTTCCTCAAGTCTCACGGCCAGGCCGAACATGGCGAAGGGGTCTGGATGGACCGATATATGGTCTTGCTGCAGTGGGTGTTGGATCGATCGTCTGCCGACCGCATCCGGCAGACGCTGGTTCCTGCCAAAGCCACATGGTGGCAATATCTTGTCGGCTTCATATTGTTTGCGTTGATAGTTGCAGCATTCGTCGGCATCGCATTTTCTCTCGGCATGTTTATCAACGGCTCGCTGTCGACTTTGATACCGAGCGACTTTTTGCGAGCCATTTTGAGTCTGATTGTCGGCGTGGCTGTTGGTGTTGCCAGTGCAACCTTGCTCGCTTCGATAATCAAACGCTTGGCCAGCATTTTCGGCAGCCGCTTTGCCGACTGGTACGCCTACCGTTCCGGTCGCTTTCGGGCGCGAGGCTATGATCATCGCATATGGATGATGGCGATCGGTATCGTTGCCTTTGGCCTGACGGTCATACTATTTGCGATCACGCCGTCCGAATTTCAACCGAAGATCAATGAGGACAACAGCCGTATCCAGATCGAGGTTGTGCCTGGAACAACGCTCGAACAGACAGAAAAAATCGCTGATTCGGTGTCAGACCTGATGTATGCCCAGCCCGAAGTAGACCGCGCCCTGACCAGGGTTCGCGAAACAAATGCGACAGTATTTGTGAGCTTCAAGAAAGATCGCAAAAAAACATCGATCGAGTTTGAGCGCAGCCTGTCACCGGAACTTCAGAAAATTCCGGACGCCCGGATTTCCTTCCAGTCACAAAATGGCGGCGGCGGAACCGGACGCGATATTTCCATAATGCTGACCGGTTCAGATCCCGATTTGCTTGATTCCACCGCAGCCCAATTGGTGGAACAGATGAAAGATGTCAGTGAAGTCCGCGCTCCGCGGATTGCATCTGATCTCAGCCGTCCCGAGATTATCATCACTCCACATATGGACCTCGCGTCCCAGCTTGGCGTGACAACTGCTTCGCTGAGCCAGATAATCCGGATCGCTACATTGGGCGAAATCGATCAGAATGCTGCAAAATTTTCGCTGTCGGACCGGCAGATTCCGATCCGTGTCATGTTGCCGCTCGCATCGCGAGCCGATCTGACAACCATCGAAAATCTGCCAATCCCGATTGCCACCGGCGGAACGGTTCCCCTCAGCCGCGTGGCCACCGTCAGTTTCGGATCCGGGCCGACGTCGATTCAGCGCTACAATCAAAATCGCCGGACATTTATCGGTGCGGATCTTGGTCCGGACGTGGTCAAAGGCGATGCGATGGAGAAGATCTTCGCACTACCGATCATGAAGAACCTGCCCACTGGCGTATCCAACGAAGCTTTTGGTGAAGACGAGTGGCAACAGGAACTGGCGCTCAATTTTATGATCGCCTTGATCGCTGGCATATTGCTCGTCTTCGCGACGCTCGTTCTGCTCTACAAAAGGTTGATGTCACCACTGGTCAACATGGGCTCGCTCGCGCTGGCCCCGCTTGGCGGCATGTTACTGGTCTGGGCTACGGGTACATCACTATCCATGCCAGTGCTGATCGGTGTGCTGATGCTCCTCGGCATCGTCAGTAAAAACTCGATTCTATTGATCGACTTCGCGATCGAGGAAATGCAAAAAGGCGTGCCGAAGTTCGAGGCGATCATGGATGCCGGACACAAGCGGGCACAGCCGATTGTCATGACCACCGTGGCGATGACCGCAGGCATGGTGCCGACCGCTCTGTCCCTGTCTGGCGATGGCGCCTGGCGCGCGCCGATGGGCATTGTGGTGATCGGTGGCTTGATCGTTTCGACCTTGCTGACGCTGGTCATTGTGCCCGCCGGATTTAGTCTCGCGGACGGATTCGAACGACGCGCAGGCCCGTGGTTACGCAAGAAAATGCTGACCTACGAGCCCGGCGATGATCGCCATGATCGACCCGATGCGGAGGTTCAGCCCGCCGAGTGAAGCCAATTTCTTCCCAGACAGGCAGCGGAGGCGGCGCGAACTCTGCTACGACAACCAAAAATGCTGGCCGGGATATGAAAATCATCGCCACCGGCATGCTGGTGGTCATGGCGATCATATATTTCACGTCCAAAAGCTACGAAGCGGTGCATCCGGCACTGGGTTTTGTTCGTGCCTTCGCCGAAGCGGCAATGGTCGGCGGCCTTGCGGACTGGTTCGCAGTCACCGCCCTGTTCCGCCACCCGATGGGCATCCCGATCCCGCATACCGCGATCATTCCGCGCAACAAGGACCGGATCGGCGACACGCTGGCCAATTTTCTCAAGGATAATTTCCTGATTTCGCGTCTGGTTGCCCAGCGCATGCGCAATGTTGATCTGGCCGGCGGCATCGGACGTTTCCTGAAATCGCCCAGCGGCGGCGAAGGCCGGCTGAAATTCGGAGCTTCACGACTCCTCGGTGACGCCATTGCCTCGCTCGACAAGGATCGTCTCGGGAGCATGTTCAAGGGTGCGGTCAAGAAGCAGGCCGTAGGTCTCGACATCGCAACTCCCATGGGACAGATTCTGGAAGCGGTTATGGCCGAAAAACGCCATGGCCCGTTGATCGATTCCTCCATCCGATGGGCCTATCGCACGCTGGACACCAACGAAGCGGTGATACGCAATATCGTGACCGATCGCGCCAATGCGGTGATGCGCTGGACCGGTCTGGATGACCGGGTCGCCAACGAGGTGCTGGACGGTCTCTACAAATTGCTCGCCGACATGGCGGCCGATCCCGATCATCCGGTTCGGACCAAAACAGAGGAGAGTCTTGAGCAACTCGCCGCAGAGTTGCAGCGTGATCCGGAGCTTCGCGAGAAGGTAAACGAGTGGAAGCTCGAGATGATTGAAAACCCGGCCATCGCGTCATGGCTGGACGGGATATGGGAGCAAGGCAGAGAGGCACTGCTGCGGGCTGCCCGCGATCCCGATGCCGCGCTTGCCGGCCAATTTGGCGACACTCTGATCCAGCTCGGCAACAGCCTGCAGCAGGACAAATTGCTCAACCGCCAGATCAACCGGTTCGGCCGGCGCGCCGTCATCGGCGTTGTCGCGAGTTACGGCGACAATATCGTCAAGCTGGTGTCAGAGACGATCCGCGACTGGGATGCCCAGACGATCACCGACCGGGTCGAGAATGCCGTTGGCCGCGACCTGCAGTTCATCCGCGTCAACGGTACGCTGGTCGGCGGTCTGGTCGGCCTGTCCCTGCATACGCTGGGATACTGGATCTAGCGCGACAGCAACAAACGCGCCTGCCCCGCAATTTGTGCCAGCATCGCAATCGAAGGCCGTGACGTTTGCTGCGCCCGGTCCATGATCTTTCTGAATTGAGCGACGCGATCGATATTGCGTTCGGCCCAGCTTTCGACAAATTGCGGCATATCCTTGCCCCGGGTCCGGCGCAGGAAGTCGAGACGCATCTGCTGAAAATCGCGAGCCAGACCAGCCACCAGCAAACGATCCCAGGGGTCAGACGGATTGATCCGGGTAGCGGTCATTTGCGCCCAGTCGAGACCTAGCTGGCTGCCAAGCGCGGTGAAGGCAGCGGCCACGTCCAGGGCATCGATCTCGCGGCTGTGCGCAAGATAGGCGATCCCGGCAGCGCCATCATTCTTGTAGATATCGGCAATTTTCGCAGCGATCTCCGGAGTCGCCCCCGCCTCGACCATCGATTTCGTCTGTTTTGCAGCCTGCAAGCGCCCTTCGGCGGTTATCAGATTTTCCACATTCTCGTTGAGTGCAGTCACCCCTGGCGCCAGCATATTGACGGTATCGTCAATCCGGTCGTCGGACACGCCGATACGCATCAAATCCGCCATGTGCGAGCGCAGGACGTAAGCGAGGCGATCAAAAAGGGCGATCCTGATATTTTCCCCGATTTCGGCTACTTCCAGAGCGTGCCAAAGCCGGTCTGCGTGGAACAGGCGTTCGGCCATGACAAATGCACGCGCCACTTCTCCGAGCGAGCAGCCCTCTTCCTCGGCCAGTTCAAACGGGTCAATCAGACCCAGCCGGTTGATCATCCGGTTTGCCAATTTGGTGGCAATGATTTCGCGGCGTAACTGATGATGGAGGACGGCCGATTCATGACCTTCCTGCATCGCTGTCGGGAATGCCAGAAGCAGCTCGCTGTTCAGGCCGGGATCATCACCCAGGTCGCTATTTTCGATGGCATCCTGCAACACCAGCTTGGCGGTCGAGATCAATACAGCCAGTTCCGGACGATATAGCCCCTTGTTTTCCTGACCTCGACGGATCAAATCCTCATTGCTGGCCAGGCCTTCAACGGTCCGGTTCAAATGACCCTGTTCTTCAAATTGGTCGATCAGCCGGACGTAGGACGGCAGATTTTTCGAACCGCCCTTTTCGGCGATCGAGAGACCCAGCGCCTGCAACCGGTTGTCTTCCAGAACCAGTGCGCTGACATCGTCGGTCATCGATTCGAGCAGGATATTCCGTGCATCCGGCTTCAGCTTGCCGCTAGCCAGTTCAGCATTGAGCGCGATCTTGATGTTGACTTCATTGTCCGAGCAATCAACGCCGGCGCTATTGTCGATAAAATCGGCATTGAGCCGTCCGCCTTTGGCAGCGAAGGCGATACGGGCGGCTTGCGTAATGCCCAGATTGGCACCCTCGCCAATCACCTTGACCCGCAGTTGCTCGGCATCAAGACGAATCTTGTCATTGGCCGGATCGCCAACTTCGATATGGTTTTCGGAAGCCGCCTTCACATATGTGCCAATGCCGCCAAACCACAGCAGATCCGCATTGCAGGCCAAAATGGCCGTCATCAATTTCGACGGCGTCGTTTCCACGTCATCGGGCAGACCCAGAAGGGTGCCGATCTGCTTCGAAATTTTGATCGTCTTCGAGCTGCGGGAAAATACGCCGCCGCCCTTGGATATCAGCTTCTTGTCATAATCATCCCAGCTGGAGCGCGGCAGCTCGAACAGTCTTTTGCGCTCGACCCAGCTTTTCGCAGCATCGGGATCGGGGTCGATAAAAATATGGCGATGGTCAAAGGCGGCCACAATCTTGATGCTCTTCGACAGCAGCATGCCATTACCGAACACATCGCCCGACATGTCACCGACACCGACGACGGTAACGGGAGCGCTCTGTACATCAACGCCCATTTCCGCAAAGTGGCGCTGCACGGACACCCACGCACCGCGGGCCGTGATCCCCATCGCTTTGTGATCATAGCCGTTGCTGCCACCACTGGCGAACGCATCGCCAAGCCAGAAACCACGATCGATTGCGATCTGGTTGGCGATATCGGAAAAGCTGGCTGTACCCTTGTCGGCGGCCACAACAAAATAGGGATCATCCTCGTCAAGACGTTGTACCTGTGAAGGGGGAACGACCTTGCCTTCAACGATATTGTCGGTCACCGACAGAAGCGCGCTGATGAAGATTTTATAGGCTTCGATGCCTTCCGCGATAAACGCGTCACGGTCATCGCCCGAAGGCAATTGTTTGGCAAAAAAGCCGCCCTTTGCACCGGTCGGAACAATCACCGCATTCTTGACCCGCTGGGCTTTCATCAGGCCCAGTATCTCGGTGCGAAAATCATCTCGCCGGTCCGACCAGCGCAGGCCGCCACGAGCCACGGGACCGGCCCGCAAATGGATGCCCTCGACGCGCGGGCTGTAAACAAATATTTCCCGCCAGGGAACCGGAGCGGGAAGCTCCGGAATTTTGGCGCTCTCTATCTTGAACGCCAGCGCTTCACCGGCCTGATAAGCGAAAGCATTGGTGCGCAATATCGATTCGATAACCGCCCGGAACAGGCGCAGGATGCGATCATCGTCAATCGCGTGAACGCTGACCAGAGCCCCGTCCATATCCCGTGTCGCGAGGCCCGCAGCGTGCGACCGGTCGCCTTCGAAAGCGGGGTCATGCAGGGCACGGAAAAGCTTGATCATCGCCGTGGTGACATCCGGAGCCTCGGCCAAAGCCTCGACAACCGTAATCAGGCCATAGCTTAAACCGGTCTGGCGCAAATAGCGGAACCAGGCCCGCATCCACACCGTCGACCGGGCATCAATGCCCGCCGTCGTGATCAGCTGGTTAAAGGCATCATTTTCGGCCTCACCGTCCAGTACGCTGGTTATCGCCGCTTCTATTTCATCAGCGCGGGCAATCAGGCTGTCACACCGTTCCTTGGATCGCAGTTCGAGCATGAAATCGTGAATATAGCCCAGCCGGCCGTCATCCAGCGGCGTCGGAACCGATTCAAGCACGGTAAAACCGAAATTCTCCAGTGTCGGAACAGCATCCGACAGTGGCAAGGCACCGCCCAGATGATAGATTTTCAGCCGCAGCAGATGTTCGGCATCGCTGGCCAGCCGGTATAGCCGGGTCGACCGCTGGCCGCCTCGCTCGAGCTTGAACAGCCGCAGGATGTCCTTCGCGGCTTCCATTGCACCATAGGTCGACTGATAGGTGCCCGGGAAACAATTCGCGTAACGCTGCGCCAGAACCGCCGCGCGGTTTTCCTGCCCGGCTTCTCTCAGGTTCCGTTCGACTTCCGGTTTCCATCCCCGGACCATATTCTCCAGCTCCTGGTCGAGCAGGTCAGGGTCGGGAATTCTGCCATCAGCCCCCATGTCGAGCGTGTAGCGCAGGGAAGACACGCCGCCTTCTTCCAGAGTATTCGACCAGCTCAATATTTTCGCGCCGGTCGCGTCCGTCAGCATTTTCTCGACATTTTCCCGGCGTTCTGTCGAAAGTTGTTCGCGCGGAAGCCATACGAAGGCAAACAGATGCCGGGCCAATGGCGATATGACACTATGCAATTTGGGTCGCGGACGATCGATCAGCGACATCGAGATCAGCGCAAGTTTTTCGAGATCATCCTGCGCAAAGGTGATCAGCATATCATGCGGCAGCGCGGTCAACGCATGGGTAAGGCTTTTCCCCGCATGGCCTGCTGCGGAAAATTCGAATTTGTCGAACAACCGGGTCAGCTGGGTGCGCAATACCGGAATATTTTCGGGCGCGGCAGCAAGGGCGGCGCTGGTCCACATACCGGAGATAATCGACAGGCCGGCAATCTTGCCTTTTTCCCGCACCGGGACGATGATCAGATCCATCAGGACATGACGATGGACCGTCGACAGCTGATTGGATTTGATGATCAGCGGTGCCTTGCCACCATTTTCAAACCATTCGAAAGCGCGTCGCCGGCTTTCTTCGGACAGGATCGGTTGCGGTCGCATCCGCGCCAGCCCGAGCTGCTGCTTGCGATCTCCGGTGCTGTTTACGATCTCATGGCCGAGCAACGTGAGATTCCGGTCGAGGAACCAGCGCAACAATGTCGCACCCTCGCCTTCCGGAAGTGCATCGGCATTTTCACCGAGCACGATTTGCAACTTCAGCCAGTCAGTGACCGCGGCGGCAATATCTTTGAGGTTCGAGCCCAGCGTCTTGATCAGCTCCCGGCGGACACGCGCATCGGTCCGTTCCAGTTCGATATAGATTATCGATTCGCGCTTCTCGCCACTGGTCGCCTGCTCGGCAATCTCGATCAGCCGGCCTTTGGCATCCCGCCGCACCGCGACAACCGGGTGGATCAGCCGCTCTATAGTCAAACCGAAACCGGCAATAGTGGCGCAAACCGAGTCAACCAGAAAAGGCATGTCGTCATTGACTATCGCCAGACGCAAATGCCGGTGGCTTGGCTGGCCGCTGACACTTTCCAGCGACAGACTGGCTTCGCTGCCTTGCCGTTCGTGCGCACATCGCAACGTGAACTGCGCCGCTTCTTCACAAGCCTTTTTGTCAAAACCGGTATTCTCGCCAGGCAAGGCGCTTTCCCGAAATGCTGCTATCAGCGCCGTTTCAAGCCTGTTATCGGTTTTGCCTGTTTGTTCGGACTTTGCTTCGCGACTGGCTGCCATGTTTTCCCCCAAGTGGATCGAGACGAGGTGAAACCCCGTCGACATCCCGATGCTATGGGCCGAATTCCGACCCCGCTCAAGAGGCTAGCCGAAGCTTTTAAGGTGCGGTTTGGGGAATATTGCGAATAGTGATATTTTGGTTACATAAGTGACTAGAAGCCGTGCATAGGCGAAAAAGGTCGGGCCGGGGATGCAATCAGCATTCTATGTGCTTGAGCGCCTGACCGGTCAGCTTGTCATTGCCGCGAACCGGCCCGACAATGGCCAGATCGCCGTTCGCATCCTTGCGCGCCACGAGCACGACAAATTCGGAATCACCGGCTTCGATATCCTGCAGCCGCCGCGAGGGAGCGGAGCGAAGTTTCGCCAGCAGATCTTCACCAACTGCGCGGGCTTTGGTCAGCAGACCGGCCGGCTTATTGGCTTTGCGCTCGGCATGGACAATCGCCTTCAGTCCACCATCATGATGCTTGAGCAAATTACCGAGAGCACCCTTTGCAATCGCATTGCGCTGCGCATATTTGAGCGCCGTCGCATATTCGGTCAGTCTGGTTTTGTCATATTGAGGGCCGAATACCAGCTTCACAATCGGTGTCATCGGTGCACGGTCCTGGACCACCAGTCCGGAATCTTCGAGCAGCATCTGGTAATCGTCCGGATATTGCTCGGTCATCAGATAGAAGTCATAAGCCTGACTGATCGCGGAATATAGCGTGACGCGGCTGCGCTCTACGCAATCGGCTGCATGATTGGCGCTATTCCGGGCTACCCATAACCAGTCAGCGAGACTTGCATCCTCGTCCAGTGATTCGGCAGCCGCATTGGCACTATCCTCCAGCGCAAGCTCCAGATCCGAAGTGAGTTCGAACTCGTCCAGATTGGCTGAATGTGGCCCATCATCCCAGACCGGTCCTGCCGCAATCTTTGCCGGGGCTGCCAGCATCGCTTCGGACACCTCAAATTCGATTTCCTGCCGGACGGCATCGGCGGCGACCTCTTTCCAGTTGATCACGCCATAAATGAAATCAATCGTATCGTCATCGGTCGAGAAGGGCAGCAGGATGCCGCGATACATGATCGTGATGCCACGCTGATTGACGAATTCCGCTTCAAAACCGATCGGCGCCTGATTGGCGATGATCTGCAGATAATGGTCGGTGATCCGCGACAGTAGCGAACGTGCGGGCACGTCGGCGACCGACGTGATCGAATCATCAATCTCGCATTCGTCGCGCAGCGCCCGGCCCAGAAACTGGATTGTCGGATTTTCAAAGCCATCGGTAAAGTCGAGCAAAACACTATTTGGTCCGAAATCGTCATCGGTTTCAGGCTCGAGATCTTCGACGCTGGGAAATTGCCGTTCGCCCAGAAGGCCGGCCCAGAAATTATAGGCGCGCACGTGCATGCGGCGCTCGTCCTGACCAATGGCGGGCGGCGCTTCGACGGCGCCGTCATCATCTTCATAGACGTTATAGTCAGGTGCCGAAGCCAGATCCTGATCGTTAAGTTCGCCGTGATTTCGTAGGTTTTCCATGCTTCCCCACCGCAATTCCATTGGTTCCACCCTGATATGCATCGCCCAGGGTAAATATATGGTAAATTTCCCGATAATGACCTTCGCGCATGATTGGTTATGATATGTAGACAAACACGAGCCATCACCCGAATTATCGACTGTGCGGACTTGTCACGGCAAAGCTGTGCTGGTAATGGCGCGCGATCAATGAAAACGCATGAGCCCGACGGCCATCCGTTTCGGCGATGCCGCTTTAGCTCAGTTGGTAGAGCATCGCATTCGTAATGCGGGGGTCAGAGGTTCGAATCCTCTAAGCGGCACCATCACTCTCACCTTAGTAAAACCGCGCTTACTGCTGAACGTGCCCAAACGTGGGTACGCTCGTGGGTATGGCGTGGGTGGTGCTTTGGACGGGAGAGTATGCACTACTATCCATCGTGAGCTAGTCGTTCCGGCACTTATTCAGAAGTCGGGATTATCATCCGCCGGGTTCCAACCTTGCTCATGGGAAATCTTTGCACCAATAATATCATGCACTTCGGTTTGGACTTTTGAGCAACGCAATGCGGGAAATGGGCCTATCATACCTTCGAGTGATGGCATTGTGGAACCAGCCCTATCATCCCACAATCTTGATTGTTCAGCTTTTGGGATTGCATGTTCGTCCTGTGGCTCTTCTTCACTTCCTTTGACCAGTGCAGCTTCTCCAAACAACGCGATATTCCGTCCTCCTGGCCTTTGGGCAGATTCATAAATGATACCGTCTATCCGTTTTATTCCATCACCGAGCTTTCCAGCAAGATTGATGTGGACGAATTCTGCAACCGCTTGGGTTGGCACATAGTCAAAGATTTCATCGTCCGGTAGAACTGGTTTTGTAATTTCACTACGAAAGAGTTGCATAAACCGCCACTGATCTAACCTCGCCTGCCTAACCGGTGAGAAGACAGATCGGTTTTGCACCTCTTCAGTGAAGCGTGTCATGTCGAGTACGGTAATGGGCCTAATAAGTTCGAACGCTGCGCTCACAACACAACTGCCAACCGGCGGGCGCAATTCCGATAGGCAAGTCTCAATATCGAAAGCGCCGTAAAAGCAAGAAACTCCAGATGCATTCAGCCTACCAGCTTTACGCAGGCGTTCTGGTGGTGGTGCGAGATGTAATTCAGGTTGGTTGCAGGCAGCCTTGCGTTTCACTTCATCATCGATTCGCCTCGCGCGATAAAGAGTCCAGCCGCTCTTTCCAGGTGAAATCGTATAAATGGGTGAACGACCCGATTGATCTTTTTGATGATGCAAATCAGAGAATATTTGCTCTAACCAGTTACGTGCTCTTTCATTAAAGAAGCGTTGGCGGTACGCGATGTCATATTTGAAGCGGTCCCACATTTCGGCTAACGGATTGTAGGAACTTTTATATCGGACAAAGTTCTGACCATCATCATAGAAGGCCTCACCACCTCGGTGAAAATCATATCCTTCGGTATCCTCGAGTGCCGACTTTAGCGCTTCCAGAATTGGCTCATCGTCTGGGCCAACTAAGTCATTGAGAATGACATCTAGAGGGTCGCCGACTTCGAAGTGAGAATTGGTTTCTGCCCATCCATAATTCGCACGGAATGCGCCATCAACGATCTCTGCAACATATGCATCCGGGATACCCTTTTTCGTGGGGTGAAAATCACATTTCTCCTCGGAAGGAAAATCTGGCCGTGCCTTCACTAGCTGCGATGCTAACGATTTGTCGTGGAAACAGTCAGGGCAAAAATGAGTCATCGTTAGCCTTACCCTTTTAGAACTTCACGAAAGTGAGCTGTGCATCGAGCAAGAAATACGCCAATATAGCCGCTTCAACCTCCGGCTTTCCATCGATAATCTTTGCAATGTCGGCGTCTACGCTTTGCAACTCGAAATGCGACCGGATAAGCTTCACAACATCGCGCATAGCATTTCGATTTGCTTCGAGGCTTTGGGGGCTCTCAGATAGCTGCGAAATCCATTTGTCTGCGTTAGGAAAGCGTCGCTCGAAGCGATTGCCTTCATTTGAGAATACAACAGCCCAAGGCAGATTGTCATAAAAGCTCACATGATGAGAGGCCGTGAAGTCCGGCAGTTGGATTTCTAGCGGGCTGAAGATTGCCGATGCTGCTGATATGACCGTTCCATTGACGCAATGGATGGATAGTTCCGACGGGCCAGGAATTTGGCTTGTTGCGTAGATTACATTTTCCCCTGTGGATTCAAGATCTTGCAAAGCTTGATGCTGTGCATAATGTCCGCCAGGGGTTACGTGGTGCCGGCTGCGATGTAGGTTCATGCGGTAGACTGGGCGTGCACTAAACAAAGTACTACCAAACTCACTCGCAGTGTCGCCCGTCATGATTTCGGATCGTTTGAGCTGAATGAACAATGGCACAGCGCCGTCCATTGCCACCTCGACGTCATAGCCTTCGGTCGCTTCCTCATGCTGGCTGATAAAATCGGGAGCCTTTGGGAACCGGCCGCCATGAGTGTAGCGAGATTCCAGCTCGCGCAGGAAGCAATAGCCGAACGACAGTTCTGTAAAATCTGGCCAAGCCATCAGACAGCGGTTTTTTGGGTGATGGCGTCGGCGAGATGGCGCTGGGTTTCAGCGGCGTCGGCGAGGCGGGATTTTAGCTGCTCGCACAGCGCCATCAGCCCATCAACCTTGGCAACGATGCGCTTCTGTTCAGCTAGGGGGGGGATTGGAATTGGATAGCCACGAACTGTTGACATATTGATCCGAGGTGCAGCCCCTCCGGTTGTCCAATGGGCCGCCTGTTTTGTGATAAATGGTGAATTGATCGCAACCTCAAGGTAATACGACGAGATTACGCTATGACATCGAATCAACATAGACCGCTGGCCGAGGCAGAGTTTAGCACCATCGGGTATGCGGCAGCCTACGCCCAAAATACCGCCTTCTCTGATGTAGAGAATATCGCCCTCAGCTGGCTCAAGTCGCGCTATCCTTCCAAGGTAAGTCGCATGGCTGACATAATTGGGTTGCGACAAATCAAGGTGCCTTGGCTTAATTTGATTGGTCCGAACGCAAAGCTCTCCAGCCTCAGTCCACTTCGGTGTGGTGTGAGGGCAGTCGACAATGTGCGAACTGACTTGTGCGAGGGGCGCGATCTCCCAACTTTTTGGCGGGCTGAACAAACTTTTGCCATGCTCGAATACTTTTTCATCCCAGTCACTGGAAACTGACACCTGCCGAAAGCTGGGCAGCTTCACAGGGTCATCCCCCGAATCTTGCACCACTAACTTCCCCCGCACGGCGAGGTCGAGAATGGCGTGTTTTAGAGCTTCTACGCTGGAGTCGGTGGTAAAGAGGGTGTCAAAATGAGCCTCGATCCGCGCCCAGTTGGTGGCGAGATCAGCAGCATCGGTGCTGTTTGTCAGCGTGGCGAGCAGGGTTTCGACCAGCGTCTGATGCGCGGCAAGCGCCCCCTCGCTCTCCCGCTCCAGCTCATCGCACAGCGCCAACAGCTCATCCACCTTGGCCACAATCCGCTTCTGCTCGGCTAAAGGGGGGACTGGCAGTGGCATCGCTGACAACTTGCCGAGATAAATCCCTTTCTGAGCCGTCCCCTTAGCATGTAGCCACATATAGTCCGAGCAAAACGGCGACTGAAATGAGAGACTTAAAAAGTCCGGATAAAGCTGTGTCGAGATTACCGCGACACTTCGCTGCAAAACGAATGGACCAATGTTTTGAGGCACTACTGCGGATCGTCCGATTGAAGCCACGATTGTCAACAACACATCATTCGGCTGAATATTAGTTCTGGCGTTTTCCTTCTCAAAACCCTCCTCAGAAACCCAGCGTGAAGGAGCATCGATGGCTATACCCCCGCCAAAAATGTTCTGACTGCTAAGCATGGGATAGCCATAACCCGCATCCGATGGCGGATTATGGGATCCATCAGTCAACTTTTCCGCAACCGCGCCAAGCGACGAAAACTTCCACCCTTGCGGAGCTTTGAACGGTTCATTCTCAATCACAGCCCAATTTAGAGACTTGGACTTTTTGATGATGCCCTCGCCAATCAGCTGCTCTTTGCGAAGTCTAATTCTTGCCAGCAGTTCTGATGCAGGCTCATCACTCGAATTTTGCGGAACAAGCCTCCCACGCACAGCCAAATCCAGAATCAGCGTGCGCAAACGATCGATACCATAGAGACTGATCTTTTTGGAAGAACCGCGCCCGGCACTGCTCTTACGCTCCATCGCGCCGGTCCAGATGTCCAGATTATCAGCGACCAGCGCAGCTACGTCGCTCATGTCCCCTTCCCTAAGGCATCTGACAAAATGTCCTTCAGCTGGTCACGCAGCGACTGAATTGCGTCCTGCTGCGCTATATAATTGACCAGCAGTTCATCAGGATTATGGCTAATTTCTTTCCCCTGATGCGGGTTTTTCATGTCGAGATTGTAACCACGCGCGGCCACATCCTCTGCGCTGATCTTCCAGGCCCGTTGCGGCCAGGCCTGCGCCTCAACCCTACGCGTGTCCGGCCGCCCTCTGCGGTTCGGATTTATCACAATCACATAAAGGAAAAACACATGCCCAAAGAAAAGCTAACCAGTCAATTCGTCAACCTGATTTACTGCGATCCCCGTAAGTCAAAAGAAGAATTCTTCGACACCGAAATCAAAGGCTTCACCGTCGAGGTACGGCCGTCTGGGAACAAGACATTCTATCTCCGCTACACCGATCAGAGCGGAAGGCAGAAGCAGTATCGGATAGGTCGCTACGGCGATATCAGCTTCGACCAGGCCCGAAAAAAGGCACGGGATTTGAAAGCCGCCATTGTCCTCGGTGTCGGCGATCCGTCTCAGGCGAAGGCTGAAGCCAAAGCGGTCATCACCTATGGCGAGCTGGCTATACAGCACCTTGCTCAAGCCAAGACCTATCAGAAGGCCTATGACACAACCCGCATGTATGTTCAGCGGCACCTCGTCCCTCGCTGGGGGAAGATGCGGCTGTCTGACATAGGGCAACGGGACATCGCCAAATGGTTGTCAGAAAAGGACCGTGAGGGGCTTGCACCCGCGACGGTTGAAAAAATCAAGGCGATCTTCAGCCGGTCGTTCGAGCTTGCCCTGCAATGGCAACTGGCAGGCGTCACCGTCAATCCAGTGCGCGGAATCAAGCGGGCCAAATTCAACAATTCTCGAAATCGCTTCCTGTCGCCGGAAGAAGTGAAAGGGTTGTTGCTCGCTTGCGGGGCATCGAAGAACACCCAGCTTCGCTCCATCATCAGTTTATTGCTGCTGACTGGAGCAAGGGTTTCTGAACTGCTCAATGCGGAATGGCGGCATGTGGACGTTGCGCGCAAGGCATGGCTGATCCCCATGTCAAAAACCGGAAAGCATCGCCACGTGCCGCTGTCGCAGGCGGCACTGGACATTATCGAAGAACTGCCCCGGTTCGATGACTGTCCATATCTGGTGCCAAATCCAAAAACGCTACTACCCTTCACAGAAATGAAGAGGGCTTGGGACACTGCAAGAACGGCGGCTGGGCTTAGCGATGTCAGGATCCATGACTTACGGCATTCCGCCGCGAGCTTCATGATCAATGCTGGCATTGACCTGTTTGCTGTCGGCAAGGTGCTTGGCCATGCGGATCATCAATCGACAATGAAATACGCACATTTGGCCAACGATACGCTGCTCGCGGCTGTGGAGGCAGGGGCGAAACAAATGACTGGATGAATATTTGGGGATGCCTTCGGGCATCTCCTTTTATTTTGACATATCAAGTACTTTCCTGAATGTGACGCTTGGGGACAGTGTTCTCATTGGGGGGGCTTGTGGGAATGAAAATTATCATAATGGCGGCTGCGCTGTCGTTTTCTTCACCGTTATTGGCAGATGAATATTTTGCGGTCACGCCTTCGGGCGCTGCGGAAATGGTGTTCTCCGAAACACCCGGCGAAGTTGTCGGTAAGCTTTCAAGCAAATGTATCGATTCAGCCTGGAAGGTAATTTCTTCTAATGATCGGGAGGTGGTTTGCGAAGCTCCAATGAATTTCGGCCAATCGCTCCTAGGTCAGCTAGCGATGGGAAATAGCTACTCGACGCCACCGCGTCGTTTCTTCAAGTTCAACATCGCCGATGTGCAAAACCTTTCTCGTGTTCAAGCATCCGGCTGGATGGAACTCCAGATAGCGTTTGGGCAGATGAAGCGAAACGACTTTTCGGGTCCCGAGTTTCACAACAGAATCATCAACTTCATGTCTTCGGCGGGCGGCTAGGCGAGGAAATGTTCATGGATGAGGCCGCGCTTAAACACGTTTGGGCAGACTTGTGGGCACGTCAATAATCATCATATCAGATCTCGTACTTTAGAAATTGGTATTGGGAGTATTTAGTTTCATAAAACAAATGTAATTTAAACTTCGCATTTTTACTGGCCTTTTATATATGTATCGTTAAGTCAAAAAACTGAAATCTATTTTATTAGTCTCTATTTTTTTCGATGATCTTTTTTTATAGGAATATACTATGCAGAAATTTTTTGTTTTACTGTGCATATCTGTGTTGGCCGCTTGCACCACCCCAGCAGATGTTTCCGTACCTTTAGGGGCTGGGGGCGATAAAAATGCTAAGTTCTCTATAAAAGATACAGCTCAAGGCTTTACGGTAGATCTTCGTTATTCTCGATACCAGTTCGTCCCGGAAGCTGACGCTTTGCTTGTAGCATGCAAGTCAATAGCCACTAATCGTGCCTATGAAGAGGCCAAATTGCGCGGCAAGGAGATTCAGCCAATCAACGAACAAAACTTGCGGGTTTCGGTAGGGCGCAACATCATCAGCGCTCGCACAGCATGTCGTGCCTTTGTAGATGCCGTCTATAAGTAGAAAATAAAATCAATAATGCGCGTAAAACAAAATTTGGGAGCGAAAGCTCTTGCGTTAGAATGCAGAGTGAACCTGACAAAGGGCTGCGAACTCAATTACACAAGGGGCTTACCTTATGTGTTCGGTGTCACTGCAAACGCGAACGCAGTCATTATCGAAAAGAGCTAAGCTACTTTCGCAACAAAGCGGAGGGTACAGCACCGAGGGGTCCTTAAAATGACAATAGACGATGTTTTCATGAAGCTGACGGAGCACCCGTTCACCACGATCGGGCTGGCTGATCGTGAAAAATTTCACACGGGCATGCTGTCCTTCGTCATCAATGGACTAATAGATGACAAAAAACGGGCACTGCTCACCGAACTATGGGGCTCGGATACTGTCAATCATTGCAGCTTCCACGAAAGCAAGGCACCCAACTCAATTAAAAGCTTGGTAGAGCAGAACTCGTTGGACTTGGTGGTTAAGCAAGGCACCGACGTGAAACTCTGGGCCGAAATGAAATTTAAAACGACGCTAAGCAAAGATCAGCTTTCCAAATATCAAAAGAATTACCCAAAGGCCGTGGGCGTGCTCTTTGCACTCTTCACTGGCGTTGAAAAATTACCTGACGGAATCACGGAGAAAGCTTTTCCTGAAATAATTGTTTCGTTTTTCGACAAAAATCCCCTTGAGGATCACATTTGGAAAACCAGAGGTCGCGATGAAATTGCGCTGGTCCGGCTGTGGCACCAATATCTAGGTTATATCTCGCAACTGACCAGAGAGTTTGCCGCCCGCGGTGCAGAAACGATACAAAATAAATCGACATGGGTCGGCGGCCTTAAAGCCATTAAGCTGCAAGGGGTTTTTCAGCATTACCGCCATGCAAAGTTTAGAGAAATGGTTGACGCAAAAGGATTAAAAGGCGCTTTTCCTGACGTTGGAGTCGACCAGTTCAATTCCCATGGTAATCCTGGAATTGAGTTTTTCTATGAGCTACTCCCCAAGCAGAAACCCGGGCGCACAGGCCTTCAGTGGCAAAGTGGATCGTTGAAACTATTCGCGATTGGCGAGAGCGAAAACGACACGGTTCGCGATCAACGTTTGGAAAACCTGCGAGAAGGCTTCCCGGTGATCCCAGAAACCTTGGGTGGTTTGGATAACCAAAGCATGAGCAACGGCAAGTTCAAGTCTTGTACAGTTGCAAACTGGAATATTATGGATGCTATTACCGATGATCAGGTCAGCGCCTTGTTCAAAGGACTATCGTATTTGCAGGAAGAGCATGAAGATCACAAGTTGGTGTCTCCAACATGACCGGACGGCATTTCGGCTTATCCAAATCTAAAATATCAGCATTTGAACAATGTTCCAGAAGGCTTTGGCAGCAAACTCATGCACACCATCGCGCCGAAGTTGATGACGCCTCCAAGATGAACTTTGCTGCTGGCCATGAGGTTGGTGATTTGGCCTGTGCTTTGGTGGCTGATGGCACAATGGTTGAGGTTGATCCTGACATGAAGGCGGCTCTTACGCGAACGGCTCAATTGGTCGAGGCGGCGGATCGGCCAATATTTGAGGCAACGTTTGAACATGATGGCGTTCTGGTGCGCGTTGATATTTTGATACCACAGAGAACGAAGAACGGGGCAGTTTGGCATATCGCCGAGGTCAAAAGCTCAGCCAGTGCCAAACACTATCATATCGGCGATTTAGCGACCCAATATTGGGTAATCCGTCAGAACGGTCTCGAAGTTGCCAGCGCTGCTATCCGTCATATCGACACTAGCTTCGTTCTTGAGGAAATCGGCAATTACGAAGGCATATTTGCTGATACATCTTTGCTGGATGAAATTGGCGCCGTCGCCGGTAACCGAGAAGAAGTGATAAAAGCCGCACGTACTATGTTGGCAGGAGATGAACCGGTTTGCGCCACGGGTGTACATTGCTCCTTTCCATTTTCCTGCGAATTCATCAATCATTGCAGCGCTGGTGATCCGGCCGGACCTGAATGGCCAATATCCGAGCTTCCAAACAGCGGCGGAAAGCTCGCCGCAAAATGGGGTGCAGAGGGCATCAATGATATTCGCGATTTACCAGAAGATGCTGGGTTGAATGATTTACATAAGCGCATTCGGCAATCGCTTGTCAGTGAAACGACGTATCTTAACTCGGATGGCGTGAGGGCAGCGACAGCGAAATGGGCATACCCATGGATATGGCTTGATTTTGAAACTATCGCCTTTGCGATTCCAAAATGGATTGGCACAAAACCCTATGGCCAAATACCATTCCAGTTCTCCGCACATATAGAAACGCAGGACGGTGGTATCACCCACGTCGAAGCCCTTGACCTAAGCGGTGATGACCCACGCGCAGCCATCGCTGCAAAGCTTGCTGAATTACCAAATGAAGGAGCCGTCATCACCTGGAACGCTGGATTCGAACGCAAGTGTCTCCGCGATTTGGCTGCGGCAGTGCCAAAGTATGAGAAGCAGTTGCTTGACCTAGCTGAGCGGACTGTCGACCTGCTGCCTGTCACCAAGGCTAATTATTATCATCCTGATCAACGCGGCAGTTTCTCGATCAAATCGGTGCTGCCAACGCTCGCGCCGCATCTTGATTATGGGGAGCTTGAAGTGAAGGATGGTGGCAACGCACAATTGGCTTATTTGGAAGCCGTAGTCCCGGATTGCACAACTGAACGCCGCACCGAAATCGGCAGTGCTCTGAGGCAATATTGCGGCCGCGATACATGGGCGATGGTTGAAATCTATCGGCAGATGACCGTATGACGGGGTACTCGTATCAATAAGCCGCGAAAGCGAAATTTTTGATCATCCGATTGGATCTGCGGGAAATATACTAAACCGGTGTGTCCCCAATTTTTTAATGACGATTAGATCGTTTTCTTTGATATTTGCTCTCTCGAAAAATTCTTTTATCCCAGCTCTGTTACGGAAAAAATTTCTACCCTTAGGTATGTCGGTTTCGACCATTGGGCCTGGATTGAACTTAACTAGGATTTTCGTTGTAGATTCCTGCTCCTTCGTCGACCCACCGAGAACGTCAGCGGGCAGCATGTCTCGAACAGCAGTGATGTAGATATGGTGGCTTTTCAGATTGCCGTTAGTGATCTTGATCGTTCGTTCATTCAAATTATCATTTTTCATTTTTCTGTCCTCATTCTGAAATAGTGCCGTCTCTCCGAGCTGTCACACGTGTCCTGGCGTTGAGGGATCGATCACAGGACGAAAGATTTGAAAATCCTGCTTGATCTGTCGGTGTTTTCCGCGACCGCCGACTGCGCGCGGGCCCAAGTCGGACCCATCAAGATGAATGCTAGAGCAAGCTCACGCGGGCGCAGAGCGCATCACGTGCGGTATCGAGCTTGCTGGTATTCACCTTGATTGAACAAAGATCGGCTGGTTTTTCGTCGACGAAATAGGCAATCCGTTCGGCATTTGCTCCGCTGGGATGCGGAAGCCCATCAAGAATGCGACTGCCGTCAATCATTCCTTGATCCGCGAGATGGAGCATAGCTGACGCTACTTTAGGTCCGAGCGGTACGATCAGTGCGTCCGGAAGCAATTTTAGCTCAGCACCGGTATATGTTTCCAGCCAATTTTTGAGTCTAGGGGTCCGAACCATATCAGGTTGACCGGACCAGTTTTTTCCGTCGACAAAGACCGGGTATCGTAACGCTGAGGTAAAATGAACCATCGCACTCTTGTCGGTCCAGAGAGAAGATGTGCTGTCGATCCCCAACAGTTGATTGACGCCAATATAGTCGAGCATCTTGATCAGGTTGCCGCGCATCGGTTCACCCGAAAAAGAAGCAAATACTTTCGCCTTTTTGGATGCTTCACTGATGGACACACCAGATTTCAACGCCTCACAGGCAGCAGCATGGGCCTGCTTGGCCTGAAATGCTCCCGGCGTCATGCCAACGATAACGATTTTTGCTTGTTTGTTCACGTGATCGAAGGGAGCGTAAACCATCCGAACGGATTTTGTGCCCTCTGTGAATTCTTCCATATTGAAGCGTTCATCGGCTTCGATGGCTGCCAGATCGGCAGCGCTGAGTTGTTCAATTTGTTTCGCGAATTTGGGTAGGAGATTATTGTCCATGATTAGTTTTCCAAATGTTTGATGTTATCGTTTAGGCTGGAATTCAAGGCGTCTCCCAGTAATCAGTCATCTCAATGATGAAGTTATCCGGTAACAATCCCAAGCAGCGGGCAAAGTCTCTCAAAAGTTTCTGAGGTGGAACTTGTTCGCGATCTCGATGGTCCATAATTTTTGCCTCCAAATTCTCTGATTCCGGCGGTAGCTCCCTGCCCGTTCGCCGATGGATTGCATGGAAGGCTTCGGGCAATGGACTGCTTTTTAGTTCGTGTATCGCGTCGAAGGTAATGCGCTCTTCATTCCGCTCTTCCTGACGTAGTGGAACAAAGTCGCGACGATTTTGTATCCATTGGAGGATTGCCGAATAGTCAGGAATCGTTTGCCCGTCTTTTTTCTTGAGGCTCAGGTTATCGCGACTTAGCGAATTGCGAACAGCATTGGCGGATAGCCCAGTGAGCGCGCTTATTGCGACGATAGCGCCTTGATCCAACTTATCGCTTGCTAAGAAACAGCCGTCTGCAATCTGCCATCTGAAATATGCTGCAAGTAACGTTCGGCACAACGGGCTAGAGTAATCATCCAGTGGGTTAGGATGCCGATGCGGAACTTGAGTGAGGCTGGTCTCAAGGATAAGTTCCAGTTCGTCCGCATCCTCCTCACTCAAAGAATAGCTGGGGACATCCCGAAAGGCAGAATGGTAGGCGTTTTCGGCGAGACGCGTGAGATTGAAACGCGAGAGATCAATGCGATCCTGTGTTTTGCTCCATTCAACCTCTCCGGCATCGAATTCAAACCCAATGAATGCATTGGCAGCTTCCTCTCCAGCTATCCAATAAGTGGTCGCTGCCTGACAAGCCAGGAACTGACGCAAATCAGACATCACATCCTCTAAGCTGAAAGGTGGCTCCGGCATGGTGTAGGTCCAGAGATCATCGAGGCGTTTGACTGGAGCGTCGACAAATTCGAGCGATCCTGGCACAACAAGAGATGCAGACGATTTTCCATCAGACATTCTAATGGAGTGTCCGTTGTGGACCAATTCGGCGGCTTCGGAATAGCAATCAACCCGGATTGCATTTTCCTTGTGATGGCGTTCGGCCCCTTTAGCGGGGTCACCGAGTGTGAAAAAATGATCCCGGTCCCGCCAGGGACGTTCGGTGGCGCCTGTCGTGGGGTTGTGGCGAATAATTTGGGTATAATGCATAATGAAATTTTCTTTCTTGTTGATCTTAATATGACCAAGCGGCGGTCATGACGTTGCCGTTGGAAGCCTCAATCACATACGCTTTGCGAAACTTTTCAAACTGAGAAGCACCCCTTCCGAGCACTGCTTTCGCGTCAGCCCAAGTCTGATTGTCGAAACGATATTTACAGGCTCCGCCTCCGGCCGGGATCGCTCTGCCAAAATCTAAAATCAAATTGATCGCATCACAGGGGATTGCACGTTGTTGGCTACGCTTCTTTGCATGCTTGCTTAGTGCCGTGATCGCCTGGCTGTAATATGTGCGTTTCATGGTAGAGTCTTTCGCTGTGCACGATACATAATTAGTACAACACTAATGGCAACTCAAGACAATTATTTATAATCATATATGGCATTATACTTTTTGGCTAAATTGCGCCGCTTTAATTGATTATTTTTAGTAGGTTCGACCGTTAAATGCGGGGTCTTTTCAGAATCGAGCCAACCTCAAACCAAAAGAATCAGTTCTCTTCGGTGCAGATTAGGAGCAAACTGTCCGAGCTAGCCGCGCAAGCGACAAACGCAAACTATTGTAACGCCAGTGCAAACAGCGAGAATTGCTCTTGACGTTCCCCTCGATTCCGCCAGGAATTAGCTCCACGGGCATCCACCAAGGAAAAGCAAATGGCGATTTACGATAAGCCGACAAAGACCCTTATGACAGAGTGGGCCAATGGAAATTTGAAACCGGAACAGTTATTTGGACGCGCTGAGGTGGTAAGATGGTTTGCGGCAAATTATCCCAAACTCGCTAAAGGCACGATAACGGCACATATTGCGGGAATGGCGGTCAATAGTCGGACACGAGCCCACCACCCTTCAATCAAGGAAGGCGCTGGCTACGATTTATTCTGGCAGGAAAGCCCGACGATGTTCCGCCTTTGGGATCCTGCATCAGATCCCGCGCCGATATATAAGCAAGACATCGATACGATAATTCAGTCTCAAGAATTGGACGTTGATGAAACGGAGGAGGACGAGATAATTTCCGACACCTTCGCAAGAGAACAGGATTTGCAACAGTATCTTGTCTGCAATCTTAATGCGATCGAACCCGGACTCCGACTTTATGAAGACGAAGGTTTGACGGGCATCGAATTTGATGCGGGTGGTCGTCGGATCGATATTCTCGCGGTCGACAAAGATGGTGCCTTTGTGGTCATCGAATTGAAGGTATCAAAGGGCCATGATCGAGTGATCGGTCAACTCTTGCGTTACACCGGGTGGATCGAGGAAAACATGGACACAGACAAACCAGTACGCGGTATAATAATCGCCAATAAAATATCCCACGATCTGATTCTGGCAACGAAGCGCATTCGAGACGTCAAGCTTGTCGAATATGAAATATCGTTCTCACTAAAGTCCGTCCAGCAATTATAAATGGCTGCGCGGCATTCCGACAACTAACTGCGATCCCTGCTGACCGAGCGCCTCGAACAACTCAGCACCGCATGGGAAGGAATTCGAAATTGCCATCCTGCACACCTTCTACTGGAATTCGCTCATAACTTTCTGAACTGAAGGCCGTTCGGGAATGGTATTTGAAGACCAATACTCCGGCTGTCGTTTGATCAACAAAATCAGTACATCGCCCTCTCTGGCAATCGAGCTAACAATGCGATGATCTATCACCGTGCGGTAGTGGAAACCAAAATCACCCTGTTTATTCCGTAAGTTTTCAGTTTGAGATACCGGTCTCCACGCTAGTATCCTTATGCCGTTTATCTGTGTCGCGAGTATCTGGTCATAACGCTCCCCTTCAAAACCGTCGTCAATGCTGACGATATGACAATGAAGATGAACCCCATCTTCGAGGTTCATCGCTGCCATTAGAAAATCAGTGATGTGGTTCTTGTCATAAGCCTCTTTTGTGAGAAACCTGCTGGCCATTTGCACAGTCGGCAGTACATGATTGGCTCCTGCATTTAGGATCAATTCTCGGTTGTTCATGTTTGCGATTTCGCAGATTATTTCGGGAGGATTTTCGCATTTATCAAATGCTTTGCGAAACAGGCTCGTTGTCAGCATTAAATCCGTATCTATTCCATCTAGATCGTCAATTGAAACCAAACTTGCTCGTTTTTTCTGTCCGGTTAAGATGACAATCTTGTCAAATTTCTTACAGGCATATTCGCGTAACTCATCAATATATCTGATGTTGTCATTCTCGAGATCAATACCCAAAAAATTCAAATCTTTGACTATTGATCCGAGATTTATTTTGATTGAAGTCAATGCCTCCGCGTCTCCAACGACGAGAACACTCAAATTGTCTGGATATTCGATTTGAAATTTTGATTTTGTTAGCGGTTCAAATTCACCAGAATTCTTCTGATCTCTCAATATATGCTTCGCCCTGCGGGCAGAATAGATGATGACTGAATCCTCTTGGAGGACTTTTGAGCTGTCAGCTTCGTTCAAGAGAGAATGTGACTGATTATTGGTTTCGAATGCAGCATCGTAAAGGCTGGTTTTTTGGTTGCCATCGATTACCCCAACGACGTTTACGCCGCGCCGAAGCATATCAATTTCTAATTGTCTTATTAAATGTCCACTAGGAACTTTCCCCGCAAATAGGTCACTCGCTCGTTTGGAATATAGGGAATCCCTTTTGTGGTATGTAACCATGTCGAAAACATAGTCTAATATCTGAGGACTTAAGATTGTAGCTGCGGCCATTCTTGTTGCTAGAAGCGCAGGGTAGAGCAATGCGCTACATCCGCTCGCTGTGAAATAATCAATGTTATCAAGGTACTCAATTTCGGCGCAAATGTGAACGAGAGGATTTTCCTTTCGAACATTCATTGCACATAGAATGCTTCCTTTATTATGAGTTTCGTCGCCGTCAAAATCAGCTAGGATAATAACTGCATCAGCATCTTGGACGTTGGCTTTTTTTAGCATCGCGATGTCCGAAGGACGGCCTTTGCAATATGTCACATAGCTGGAGTTTAGATTGTACTTTTCTAAAGGGTATTGTTCTTCGATATTAGCAATAATGACGACGTTCTTGCGTTCATCTACATCCTCCCCCGTCAGTGAATAAATTATGCCAGGCGCTTTTTCGTTCCAGCCACATATAATAGTATGACCGGTGAACCTCAGCTCTGAACTAATCAGGCCTTGATGGCGCAGTTGCGCCTTTTCATGGGTTTTGTTGATTAGGTATATAACTCCAGCGACGGGCGCAATCACCCCGGCCAAAGCCAATACCGCAGCGATCAACTTACCTAAAAAACTGATCGGGTAGACATTGTCAGATGTGAAGCCACTCGAGATATATGTGAAAAGCCAAACTAGGCTATCTTCGAAAGTCATTAGGGCAAATGGGCTTACCGTACCGGACTGCTGCGCGTAATAATCTTCCGTCAGGCGCAGCGCGAATATTGCCGCAGCGATTCCCACAACGAGGACAGTTATACCTATGAAGAATTGGGAAAATCGGCCAACAAATTTGACCATGAAATAGTAACGTGCTTGCGCGATCGGGCTTTCGCCCATTCGATTATATGATGTCTTAGCTCTCTCTGCGATCAGGCATAGGAACAATAGAAACATCCATGGCAAACCCAGTATCCAAGTCCAATAATTCACTTGCTTGAGCCCGGCATTAACTAATGTTGCATCGGCTTCTTGATGGTATGGAACGGTCCCGGTTTCAACTTTGGTAGAAATATCGGGAAGTGTTAAAATTGACTTTTGATACCTACTCCAATTTTTTACAATTTCCCTCGAAACCTGTTGAACGCTATCATTGAGTTGATCTGAATTAGTGGCCAAAAAGGCATCAACAACAAGTTGGATCTCAATAACCCCTTGCGCATTTGTAATTTCATCGACCCTAAAATAGGGAAACTTTTGAGAAAGAGCCTCTGCGATTGAGCTAGAAAAAAGTAGCTGCTTAAAGGCGCTATTTTCAGCTGCAATCTTTCTGTTGGAGGTCAAGAATATTGCGTCTATTTTTTCACCTGCTTCGACCGCTTTTATGCACTCAAATGGTGAGCTATTAACTGGGAAAAAATCGACAGTTTCACGAAGCCCGGCATCTTGTAGTATGTCTATGCTGTTGAAATATGTGCCAGAGCCGTTGTCTCCGATACAAACTCGCCTGCCGCTCAATTGGCTAAGGACCGTAATGTCGCTGTTTTTTGGCAAAATTACTTGCACGTACTCTGGAAAAACTGGAATTATATAACTGAGATTTTCAAATTTTTCTTGCCCGCGAATTCCCAAATACGAATATTGTCCTAAATCATTTTGCACCAAAGCATAATCAACTTTACCGCTGCGAAGTAAATCCAAATTCTCGATGCTGCCTGTTGTTCCCTGCAGCTTTATGGGCAAGCTGCTATTTGAGGCCAAGACTCCTCCAAATTCACTGTACATACCGGCATCGGAGCCAGTTGCAATTATAATGGATTGGTCAGGTTGCATGTGATTGCTAAATTGTTTCGTCATAAATATGGCAAAGCCAATACTGACGAAAACAACCAAAATTAAAATGCGTCGCTGCAATTTTCCCACTAAAATCCCTCCCCAAAGAGATTGCCGTTACTTCGACGTTAACTTGCACATTGAATTAACGATAGTGCCAATTTGAAATATTGGCCTGTCCAACCCCACTCAACAACTGCTCTTGCGTCGGCCCACCGTGGGTTAATTTCGGAAATCTATTGGACCAAAGCGCTTTCAATAGGAAAACACCCACCCTGCGCGTCTACGCACTATGGGAAATTCGTGGGCAAAAGCGAATACTCCAGCCAGCTTATTGGAGTAATGTATCGTAACCCTTATAAGCTGCACTTGATTGAGTAGATTTCGTAATGCGGGGGTCAGAGGTTCGAATCCTCTAAGCGGCACCACTCAGTTTCCCACTTCCGACGATCTCTATACCTGCCTCGATATGGCATAATTAATGCCTATTTTTCCGTAGCTTATGTGAGGGTCGCCCATCGCCTCTGCGACCAGAGACCCTTTATCGGTGGCCGAACGTTGCCAATATGGCCCATCGTCTCAGAGAGCCATTTGGTGGCTGTCAGATGCACATTGAGATTTTGGGCTGAGCGTTCAGGCGAACCCGAACATTTTCCTCTGAGTCGGCCAGTCAAGCGGGATCGCATTGGCGCGAGTGAGTTTGCGGCCGGTTAGATCAACGGGCTGAGTTCCATCTATGATGGCTGCAATGATATCGGGCGCGAGCCAAGAGATACGAACCAGCTGTCCCAGATACCGGCGGCTGCGCTCCTGCGACACCAACGACACCAACGACACCAACGACACCAACGACACCAA
>TARA_R110000796_G_scaffold13818_3_pt1 | contig 65318 bp, 58 predicted proteins | sample TARA_R110000796 | Tara Oceans TARA_R110000796 (sample SAMEA4397815) | marine metagenome | biome: Polar Biome; feature: [SRF] surface water layer (ENVO:00010504); material: water (ENVO:00002006), including particulate matter (ENVO:01000060) such as... | depth 5 m
AACTGGAGCCAAAGGTGATCAAGGAGACAAGGGTGAAACCGGAGCTACAGGTTCAACTGGAGAACAGGGAGAGAAAGGTGACACTGGTGCAACTGGAGCTACTGGTACAACAGGAGCCAAGGGAGATCAAGGCGAGAAAGGTGACAAAGGAGATACTGGTGCCCAAGGTATACAAGGTGTAAAGGGTGACACCGGAGCCAAGGGCGACAAAGGAGATACAGGTGCTAAAGGCGATACTGGTGCTCAAGGTATTCAGGGTGTAACCGGAGCAACTGGTGCTACTGGAGTTCAAGGTGAAACTGGTGCAACTGGTAACACAGGAGCGCAAGGAATACAAGGTGTAACCGGGGCGACTGGTGGAACCGGAGCAACTGGAGCTACTGGTACAACAGGAGCCAAGGGAGATAAAGGCGATAAGGGAGACACTGGTGCTACTGGTGCAACGGGTTCAACAGGAGAAACTGGAGCCAAGGGAGATCAAGGCGACAAAGGAGATACCGGAGCAACTGGTGCTACTGGTAACACAGGAGCGCAAGGTGAACAGGGAATTCAAGGTGTAACTGGAGCAACAGGTGCTCAAGGAATTCAAGGTATTCAAGGAGAGACTGGTGCCACAGGTGCAACTGGAGCTCAAGGTATACAAGGGGAAACCGGAGCCAAGGGAGACCAAGGTATACAGGGTGAGACTGGTGCCCAAGGAATACAAGGTATCCAAGGTGAAACTGGAGACACAGGAGCCACAGGAGCTACTGGAAATACAGGGGCCCAAGGTATACAAGGTGTAACCGGTGCACCTGGTGTAACGGGAGCTACTGGAGCCAAGGGAGACAAAGGAGAAACCGGTTCAACAGGAGCCACAGGTGCTACAGGATCTACTGGGGCAACTGGAGTTCAAGGTGAGAAAGGTGAAACTGGAGCAACTGGTGCTCAAGGTATTCAAGGCGTAAAAGGTGATACTGGAGAAAAAGGCGACACAGGTGCAACTGGTAACACAGGAGCTCAAGGTATACAAGGTGCAACTGGAGCTACTGGTGCAACCGGAGCAAAAGGTGAAACTGGAGCAACAGGATCAGCTGGTCCCGCAGGATCGGATGGTATTGATGGTGCAATCGGACCTAAAGGAGATAAAGGCGACACAGGTGCAACTGGTCCAACCGGTGCTGCAGGTACTAATGGAACTAATGGAGCCACCGGCGCTACCGGCCCAACGGGTGCAACAGGTGCAACAGGTGATACAGGACCTCAAGGAGATAATATGATAAAAGCAATAGGAAAAATATCCGCAGCAGGTGGAATTGTAAAAGCGACCTCTGGAATAACGGTAACCAAATTATCCGGAAACGGGCATTATAGAATAAACCTGCCCTCAGGTATGGTTTCAAGCGCCAATTATATTATACAACTAACGCAGCCTGACAGAAATGGAGCAGGGAACGATAACCCTGGAATAGGATATATTAATCAAACATCCTCCAGTTTTGAAGTAATCATTGGAGATAATGACAATGGAGCATCAGACAGGGTAAGGTTTAATTCTGAATTTATGTTCATGATTTTGGATTTTTAAAATAATATGGAACCAAAACATCAATTAAATAAAGTCTCCAATTTAATCAGATAATTAAAAGCAAAAAGATATAATGTTCAACAGCAGCAAATATAAAGTGCAAAGAATAGAAACTAAGAAAGGAAAGCTCCACCTTAACAAGGCGGCACTTAATTTATTCTTTATTATCCTTTTTACATCTCAATTTGTGGCCCATGCCCAAATAGACCCCGGACTTTTATTGGGTCTTAATCCAGCAACAACTACAGAAATGAACGCAATCACTGGTTCTATTACTGGGTCTATGCTTTACAATTCTACAGATAAAAAAGTATACTATTATAATGGAACCAATTGGGTAACCCCATCAAATGACAACTGGTTACTGGATGGGAATACGGCTGTAGCTGGAGCATCATTTTTAGGAACTAAGAACGATGTGGCCATGGACATTAGATCTAACAATACCAGTATCCTGAAATTCGGTAGGCGACAAACCCTTGGTTTAGTTCAACCTTATCCGGATTATACGGACCAAAATCAATATTTAACCTACGTTGGTGGGGCTAACGGCGTCTCCGCCCTGCAATTTCAAGCCGATGCGGCCTCTTTCTACAAGCCGATGTTCTTTACCAACACAGATGGTAATTTTAGACTTAAAGGCAGTGCCGCTGGAACCGATTTTTTTGAAATTGGATCTACCGGAACATCCAACAATGGTCAGCTAGAGTTTATAATAGGTGATGATGGTTCAGAACCCTTTATCTTTAAAAGATATGATTATAGGGACGGCCTTCTTAAGGAGCTCCTGCGGGTACAGGGTAGCAGTGATTCCCAAAATGCACTTCCCAGAGTAGGTATCAATACGGGTTCGTTAGCCAATTCAACCCTACAAATAAATGGTTCCTTATCTACAGCTATTACTACAGCAGGAAGCAATCTAACCTTAGATGAAAGCCACTATACCGTGCTAATAAATTCCAACATTTCCGTTACCCTTCCAGCCGCGAATGGAGCAACGGGCAGAATATATGTTTTAAAAAATACCACCAATAGTTCCAGAACTATTAGCAATTACGTTAATGGATCAGGAGTAACATCCAACCAAATTAGTGCCCAAAGTACGCTATGGGTACAAAGCAATGGCAGCACATGGAATTCAATTTCCGCAACCGGCTCCAGCTCTTCCTCCGGTACTGTAGTATCTACAGATGCCAACAATATTATTACCACAGGCACAGACGGGGGAGCCTATCTAAAAATAAACAGGGGCGGCAGGTGGACAAACACTAACACTTGGGCCAATTTAAATAACGATGGTACTTCCGTCCCGATTTTTGGTAATGAAAATTATAAGGACGATGGCAACAATCTATATCAAGTTTCTGGAAATACCCTAAGAGTTAAGGAAACGGGTAGATACGATATTAGGGCTAATATAATGCTATGGACAGATGACGATAGGGTTAGCCTAACTTTTAGAATTCATGTTAACGGATCTGCTGTAGGAGCTATAGGAGCAACCGGGTATTTTAGATATAAAGATGAGTACATGCCCACAATTGCCCTAAACGAAATATTACAATTAAGTGCCAACGACGATGTTACGATTATAGTACAGCGAGAAGGAGATAGCGGGGATGTACACCTTTCCGGAACTGGAACTTCAAGCTTTATAATCAACAAAATAAAGTAAGTCAATGAAAATCAAGGCCTTTATACTGCTATTTTTTACTTTGCATGTCATTTTTGGCCAAGATGCGGTACATAATTATGGCAATATTCAAATACATGAAACTGCTATGGTAGGTTTCCATATGGATGTCATTAACGATGGTACCTTTGACGAGAATTTAGGTTTGGTAGGTTTTTATAGCGATAACGACCCCTTGACCATTTCCGGAGCCTTTGCCCCTGTTTTTTATGATTCCGAGGTAGCTGTAAATGACGGACTATATCTGGAAACAAGCGTTGGGGTATTGAATAATTTCAACTTCATACAGGGCAACGTATTTACGCCCAGAAATCGCTCCAACGTTTTCCTAAACTTTTCGGATGATTCATTTTATGTGGGCGAGGGAAACAATACCAAAATTGATGGTTATGGGGCTATTGCAAATAAGGATACCTTTACCTTCCCCGTTGGGGATGGTGACCGTATGAGACCTTTGACCATAACTTCGGAAAGCGTTAATGCACTGGCCAAATGTGCCTATTTCTTTGTAGCCCCGGATAACCAATCCAGTTTTAATGAAAATTTCAATACGGGCGCAAGGGACTTTAATGTGGCCGCCGTAAGTAATCAGGAATTTTGGCGTTTGGAGGGGGACTCCCCCAGCACAGTTACTCTAAGCTGGGATGACAGGAGCAATATTGGTAATCTTGGGGAATATATTAGTGACCTAATAGTAGTAGGCTGGAGTAAAAGTCAACAGAAATGGGTCAACCTAGGGAATTCCGCATTGGAAGGAGAATTTTCCTTTGGAACATTAAGTTCGGATACCTTTGTTCCAAATGACTACGACATCATTACAATCGGTGGGGCCCTTGATCTTAATGAAAGCCTTACCACCATAGAATTGGGCAATTATTTTTTAACACCCAACGGTGATGGCACCAACGATTATCTTGTAATTGATGGTATAGAGGAATCTCCCAACAATCTACTTCAAATCTTTAATAGATACGGTGTATTGGTATACTACAAAGAAAATTATAGGGATGAATTTGAAGGTATCTCCAACAGAAATATGTTGGTCAAAGGAGATATAGGTCTGTCCTCTGGAGTGTATTTTTACATCATCACCCTAAACGATATTAAAATAAAACATCAGGGCTATTTATACTTATCCCAAAATTCGCAAAACTAATTTAGAATATATTCTGCCATCCCTTTATCAACTACCTATTTTTACTGTGCTTCATACAGCAGCATGTAATACTTGCTCTAGGAAACTTACCTCCCTTCTACCCCCATCCTTAACAGTAATTCCACTCTGTTCGGAACCAAATCTTATAGAATTTAAGTAACTTTATAGTTTCAATTTTATCCATTGTCCAAGGTTATAAGGATAAATACCCCTATAATATAAAACGTGGCAGAATTTTTGGAGTAATTGGATATATTGGATTGCTTATAATTAAATAATTAGTACCCTATGCAAAGAAGATCTTTTATTAAAAAAAGTAGCTATACCGGTCTGGCCCTATCACTACTTCCAGGCCTTACCCTTTCCCAAGAAACAGTATATTCCGTAGCGGAATTAATGGGCAAAGTGGATATTGAACTTTTTGGCAAGGATATAAACCTAAGAAAAGAAGCCCATGACGCCTTTGTAGAGATGAAAAGGGCAGCCTATAGTGATGGCATAGATCTAAAAATTGTATCTAGCTATCGTAATTTTTATCGTCAGGAAGGTATTTGGGAACGTAAATATTTACAATATACCGAGGAAAAGGGAATGACCAAATTGGGTGCCATTGAAAAAATTATAGAATATTCTACTATCCCTGGCACCAGTAGACATCATTGGGGAACGGATATAGACATAATTGACGGCTATCCAAAAACTACGGGAGATGTTTTGGTACCCGAAAAATTCGGAGAAGGTGGTCCATTTGCCCTATTAAAGAAATGGATGGACGATAATGCCAACAAATATGGCTTTTATTTGGTATATACGGATAATCCCAAAAGAAAGGGATTTAAATACGAGCCTTGGCATTATAGCTATGCTCCTATTTCCATACCCATGCTAAAGACTTTTAGGCGAAAGAATATTTTTAAACTTTTATTGGAGGAAGATATCATAGGGAAGGAAAACTTCACTTCAGGATTTCTAAAAGGTTATATACAGAACAATATTTTGGATATTAATCCAGACCTCCTATAAATAATTTTTGTAATTTAATACGTATTACATTAAAATACAGATGAGAAGAGGTAGTTGGAAAATTAGGATATTCATTGGCCTGGCAATTGTAGCATTTGCTTTTGTACAGCGCTGCAATAACAAAGAGGAAAACCCATATACCGGTAGGGTGCAGAACATTAATATGAGTACGGAGCAAGAAGTGGCCATTGGCTTGCAAAGTGCACCTGAAGTGGCCCAACAATATGGTGGCCTATATCCTGATGAACGATTACAGTCTTTTGTTGATCAGTTGGGCCATAAATTGGTAAATAACAGCATTGCTAGGGAAACACCATATAAATACGATTTTCATTTATTGGCAGATGAACAAACCATCAATGCCTTTGCACTGCCCGGTGGACCCGTATTCGTAACCTATGCCCTCTTTTCCCAATTGAACGAAGCGCAACTGGCTGGAGTATTGGGACATGAGATAGGGCATGTAATTGGAAGACACTCTGCAGAGAGGATTGCGGATAGCAACTTTTGGCAGACAATAAGTATGGGTGCCTCTGTAGGTGCCGATGCGGGTGGAATTGTCAATAGTATTGGCCAAAACACCTTATTGACCAACGGTCGGGACGATGAATTGGAAAGCGATGAATTAGGAGTTCTTTTTATGATACAATCCGGTTATGACCCCTATGAAATGATCAAGGTGATGGAAATTTTAAAGGCCGCAGCCGGGCCAAATAGAGTACCCGAATTTCAAAGTACTCATCCAGACCCCGATAATCGCATTGAACGGATAAAAGAAGCCATTGACCGATTTAAAGGTCAACAATAGCCATTTTTCCATTACTAGATTAGTATTTAAAGGTATTATTAGTATATTGCACCAGAACCAAATCTTATTACCCGCACAAATTTAACCCTTATAGCTTTGATTTACAATCATTTAAATGAGACTATATGGGAACTTTATTACACTTTAAGAACATTTATTTAGCGGCATTCGAAAATTGTAAACCAGAATACGTAGTTGTATTTTTGAAAATCTACTCTGTTTTCTGCGTGGCAATGCTATCCATGGCACTTTATGCATTATTATTTAGGGCCTTTACTGGATTTGAATTCTAGACATTTGGATTTGCTCTTTTACCTGAACACTATAAAAGCAAATTAAAGTAATAAAAAAACCTATCGATTAATTTCGATAGGTTTTTTTATTAAATGCAAATGCAACTACTTCTTCTGTAAACTAGTGTTGATTACCTCCAAGGCCTCTGTGGCATTGGATAGTTCCGCATGTTTTTTTGCGTTGTAACCATTATCGCACTTAATTTTAAGATCGGCACCATTGGCGATAAGGAGCTCCAGAATTTCAACTTTGTTGTAACGCGCGGCAAAAATGGCAGGTGTTTTTCCCAAGGATTTTTGATTAACATCCTCACCCAACTCAATGAGTCGCTTAACGGTTTCCAAATCCCCTTCCACAATGGCCTTACAGAAAGAGCTTATTTCTCCTGGCTTGACCATTAATACGGATTCACTTGGGGTGTAAATGTTATTACTACTCTCGGCGTAGACGCCTGCAACCATAAACAATAATGTCATGGCGACTGTTAAAATTGTTTTTCTCATGATGAATAAGATTAATTAGTGATTATTGATTACCCTAACAGACTCTATTCCGTTAAATTTGTTTCACTTTTTTCCATTAAATAACAAAACTTTAACAAAAAGTAGTCTTTTGGCCAGTCACCTAAAAAAAATACATGGAGGGATTTAAAATTTTCAAAAAAGCTGTCCCAAATTCTAGCAATCCATATACAATAGTTTTATTTTTGACACTAACAACAAACATAACATGAACAAGAAAGTAATTTTGATGATCTTGGATGGATGGGGCAAATCCCCAGACCCAAAGGTCTCCGCCATAGAAAATGCCAACACGCCCTTTATTGACTCGCTTTACACGAAATACGCCAATTCCAACTTATTGACCGATGGAATGAATGTAGGTTTACCGGAAGGACAAATGGGCAATAGTGAGGTAGGCCATATGAACCTTGGGGCCGGCCGAATTGTTTACCAAGATTTGGCAAAAATAAACCTGGCTATTGATCAGGATACCTTAAAAGATGAGCAAGTGCTAAAAGATGCACTACTATATGCAAAAAACAATAACAAACCGGTACATTTTTTGGGATTGTTAAGTGACGGGGGCGTACATAGCCACACCTCGCACCTAAGAGGACTTATTGATGCCAGCGAAAGCTACGGCCTTAAAAACACCTATATCCATGCCTTTACCGATGGTAGGGACGTAGACCCTAAAAGTGGAATAGGATATGTACAAGCTTTAAATAAGTATTGCGCGGATAAGAACGCAAAGCTGGCCAGTGTTATTGGCCGTTATTATGCCATGGACAGGGATAAAAGATGGGAACGGGTAAAATTGGCCTATGACCTATTGGTGAATGGTGAGGGCCAAAAAACAAACAATGTTGAAGAAGCCATATTGGCCAGTTATGAATCCGGTATTACGGATGAATTCCTAAAACCTGTATTGGCCACTGATGATCAAGGGTCGCCTTTATCCATTATTAAAAATGGTGATGTGGTTATCTTTTTCAATTTTAGGACAGACCGCGGCAGGGAACTTACCCAAGTGCTAAGTCAAGAAGACATGCATGAACTCAACATGCACAAATTGGACCTATATTATGTTACCATGACCAACTACGATGATTCTTACAAGGGAGTGAAAGTAGTTTATGATAAGGATAATATTAGCGAAACCTTGGGAGAAACCTTGGCCAAAGCCCACAAGAAACAAATTAGAATTGCAGAAACCGAAAAATACCCGCATGTAACCTTCTTCTTTAACGGTGGCAGGGAAATTCCATTTGAGGGGGAAGAGCGAATTCTATGTCCGTCACCCAAAGTAGCAACCTATGATTTAAAGCCAGAGATGAGCGCCTACGAGATAAGGGATGCCATAATTCCCGAGTTAAAAAAAGGGGAGGTAGATTTTGTTTGTCTCAATTTTGCCAACCCCGATATGGTTGGGCATACCGGAGATATGCAAGCGGCAATAAAGGCCTGTGAAACTGTTGATAGCTGTGCGGAGTCCGTTATAAACGCTGGCCTAGAAAATGGATATACTACTTTGGTCATTGCCGATCACGGAAATTGCGAGACCATGATTAATCCCGACGGTAGCCCAAATACGGCACATACTACAAATCCAGTCCCCTTGATATTGGTAGATAAGGAATTGAAAAGTATAAAAGATGGTGTTTTAGGTGATATTGCACCAACCATTTTAAAGCTTATGGGTGTTCCGCAACCAGCCCTAATGACAAGAAAACCATTGGTCTAACTGTTTCACCTTCAATGAATTTGCAAATACCTGCAAGCGTGCAGTTTTAAAAGTATTGTTTTACCTTTGCATTCTATGATTAAAATTAAGACTTTAGAAGAGATAGAATTAATGCGCGAAAGCGCGTTGATCGTGAGCAAGACCTTGGGAATGTTGGCCAGCGAAGTAAAGCCGGGGGTTACCACCTTACAGCTGGACGGCATGGCCGAAACATTTATAAGGGACCACGGGGCCGTTCCTGGCTTTTTAGGATTGTACGATTTTCCCAATTCCTTGTGCATGAGTCCCAATGCCCAAGTGGTACATGGAATACCCAACAACACTCCTTTGGTTGAAGGCGATATTATCTCTATAGATTGTGGAGCCCTTAAAAACGGATTTTATGGAGATCATGCCTACACCTTTGAGGTAGGGGAGGTAGACGCAGAAACAAAAAAACTGTTACAGGTCACCAAAGAATCCCTATATGTTGGGATTCGCGAATTCAAAATTGGTAACCGTGTAGGTGACGTTGGTTATGCCATTCAACAATATACCGAAAGCCGAGGTTATGGAGTAGTAAGGGAATTGGTCGGTCACGGATTGGGCAGGGAAATGCATGAGGACCCTGAAATGCCCAACTATGGCAAACGTGGAAGGGGAAAGAAATTTGTGGAAGGTATGGTAGTAGCCATAGAGCCCATGATTAATTTAGGAACCAGGAGAATAAAACAATTAAAGGATGGCTGGACCATTCTAACGGCAGATAATAAACCTAGCGCACATTTTGAACATGATGTTGCCATCATAGATGGAAAGCCCGAAATATTGTCCACCTTTGCCTATATATACGAGGCTTTGGGGATAGAAAGTGACGAGGAAGCGGAGTTTCGCCAAAAAGCATTGGTACTGTAACGTTAAGGTGGTTTATTTAACTTGAACACTACTTTAAGATTTAATTGCTTTTCCAACTTTCTAGACCAAAGTTTGCAACCGCACCATATACTCATAAAGCAATTAACAATTACGCGTTGAGAACTCTAGGTGAATTTCCTTTATTCATATGGACAATCCAGTAAAGCACTTTGAAAAAATTATTTAAATACATCCTAAACACCATCCCCAGGCCAATTCTTATTAAACTAAGTTATTGGGTGCGCCCCCTTATGGCACTTAGCATGCGGGGCGATCGTTATACCGACCCCATAGATGGAAAAAAGTTCAAAAGCTTCCTCCCTTATGGCTACGAACATCCCAGGGAAAATGTGTTATCGCCCTCTACCCTATCCCTGGAGCGGCACCGATTATTGTGGCTGTATTTAAAAAATGAGACCAATTTTTTTACGGACAATCTTAAGGTCTTACATTTTGCTCCCGAACAGGCCTTTTACAAAAGATTTAGAAACCAGAAAAACCTAAACTACACTACAACCGATCTTAATTCGCCCTTGGCGGATGTAAAGGCGGATATATGTAACCTGCCCTTCACCGAAAATTCCTTCGACGTCATATTTTGCAACCATGTTCTGGAACATATTCCCGATGACACCAAAGCAATGCAAGAATTGTACAGGGTACTAAAGCCCGGAGGATGGGGAGTTTTCCAAATTCCACAGGACCTTAAGAGGGCCGACACCTACGAGGACAATAGTATTACGGACAACAAGGAAAGGGCAAAAATATTTGGCCAGTACGACCATGTTCGTATTTATGGACAGGATTATTTTGAGAAGCTTAGGGCTATGGGCTTTAAGGTTGAGGAAGTAGATTACACCAAAAAGTTATCCGATGCCGAAGTGGACAATTATCGTTTGGCAAAAGGAGAGATTATTCCCTTGGTATCCAAATAACTACTCCAATACATTCTCCTTAAATCCGTTCGTCATATATTCCAAAACATTCCCTTCCGGATCCAAATAGATTATATAGCCGTCCAATTCTTTATGTTGGGCCAATATAGTCTTCGTTTTCTCCAAATCCATGGCCATAAAAGCAGTGGCAAAAGCATCTGCAGTGGCACAATTACTCGCCAATACACTTGCCGCCAAGATATTTGAATTCCTGGTAAAACCAGTTTTGGGATCTATAGTATGGACATACTTGGCACCGGTTTCCGGATCAATTTTAAACTTTCTATAATTCCCCGAAGATGCCATCGCAATGTCCTTCATATACAAGGTTCTCTTGTAAGTTCTGCTTTCCTCCATCATGGGATCATCAATGGCCACCACCCATCTTTTCTCCTTGATCCTATTTTCCCCTTGGGCCACCAGCTCCCCCCCTACTTCAATTAAAAAATCGGTAATCCCCTTATTCCCCAACAAAACAGCCAGTTGGTCTACTGCATATCCTTTGGCTATGGCATTAAAATCGAAATATATGGCCGGATCCGACTTTTTTATTCTATTATCCGCCTTAATGGCCACTTTATTAAACCCAACGTAATCCAAAAGACTATCTACCTTAATACTATCCATTTCCAACTCTTTTCCCGGTCCAAAACCCCAGGCATTCACCAATACACCAACGGTAGGGTCAAAATAACCCTCCGTAGCTTCAAAAATCTTTCCAGAAAGTTCAAATACCTCCCTGAACATGTCGTCTACAACAATAGTAGAATCTCCTGCATTAATTCTTGAAATATCGGAAGTAGGTATATAAGTGGACATAGATTGATTTAGCACTTGGAAAAGGGAATCGATTTCCGTTTCAAAACTCAATTCCGACGTAGCCAAATAAGTAATGTTATATGAAGTTCCCAAGGCTGACCCAGAACTTATATTCTTCACCCAATTGGACTCACTGTTCCTACATCCTGCGAAAATCAGGATTAAACAAACCCCCACTAAACGCATGCCACTATATTTTAATAAGTCCTTCATATTCCAAAATATAAGCTTCATTAAGATAAACCGGCAGATTCCTATCCTCGGCATTGTACAGACCAACACCGGCATAATAGGCCTCTCCGTTTTGGGTCAAGGCATGATCTTTCATTTTCTGCATTAGGGACATGTCGTATTCCCTCGGATCTTGTGGATGCAGGACACTCCTAACCACAATAAAAAATAATTTTTTATCCTTAAGACAGACAAATTGCGGATTTCTTTTGGGTTTGCTATTAACCCCCATAAACTCGAATCCGTCCGCTTCCAATTGTTTCCCAACAATATTCATGGCCAAATTGTGCAATTCCTGTTCTGTTAAGGGCGTACTCATCATCTATACTTTTTATTCCTAAGCCGAAGAAAAATCTTGGCATTCTCATAACAATGTTCACATAAAAAAAGACCTGTCAGGTTTTGAAAACCTGACAGGTCTATAATTAGACCATCAAGGTCTTGAAAATTTTGAAGTCTATAAGTTAACCTCCAAAATCGTCAAATCTAATATGCTCATCAGGGATACCGAAATCCTCTCCCATTTTTTGAACCGCCTTGTTCATTAATGGTGGTCCACAGAAATATAGTTCTATATCTTCGGGTGATTCGTGATGGTTCAAATAGTTTTCAATTACACAGTTGTGTATAAATCCTACGAAACCGTCACCTGGTGCGTCTATATTCTCCTTCACTTTCCAGTTATCCTCTGGTAAAGGCTCGGATAGTGCCAAATAGAATTTAAAGTTTGGAAATTCCTTTTCAAGTCTGTAAAAATGATCCAAATAAAACAATTCACGTTTAGACCTACCTCCATACCAATAGGTAACTTTTCTGTTCGTCTTTAAAGTGTTGAACAAGTGATATAAATGTGAACGCATTGGAGCCATTCCGGCACCACCACCTACATACAACATTTCAGAATCCGATTCGTTGATAAAGAACTCACCGTAAGGTCCAGAAATGGTAACAGGATCTCCTTTTTTCAAATTGAAAATATAGGAAGATGCAATTCCAGGATTAACATCCATCCAACCATTTTTGGCCCTATCCCAGGGTGGAGTGGCTATACGAACGTTCAACATAATTTCCCTTCCTTCAGCAGGATAAGAAGCCATTGAGTAAGCTCTTTCCACAGTCTCAGGGTTCTTCATAACCAACGGCCATAGGTTGAACTTATCCCATTCTGCCTGAAACTTATCAGGGGTTTCGTGCTCTTCAGGATGTGCAGTGATATCCATTTCGGAGAACTTCACCTCACATGGAGGAATCTCGATCTGAATATACCCACCGGCCTTATACCCCATATCTTCGGGAATTTCAACTACGAATTCCTTAATAAATGAAGCCACGTTGTAATTACGTACAACAGTTCCCTGCCATTTCTTAATTCCGAACACTTCCTCAGGAATGGTAATTTCCATATCCTGCTTCACCTTTACCTGACAGGCCAAACGAGCACCATGGTTCAATTCCTTTTTGGAAAAATGTGGTGTTTCCGTTGGTAGGGCTTCCCCTCCACCAGACAGCACATGACATTCACACTGAATACAGGTTCCCCCACCTCCACAGGCAGAAGGAAGAAATATTTTCTGGTTTCCCAAGGTAGACAATAAAGACCCTCCTGAACCTACTTCAATTTTCTTTTCACCATTGATAGTTATGGTTACCGGCCCTGATGGGGATAATTTTTCCTTGGTAAACAGTAATAGTGCCACCAACAATAACAGTAGTATTAAAAAAGCAACTACCGTTATCAGTATTGTTCCAATTGTACTTGTAGCTAAGATCATTTTTACTCGTTTATTATAGCGTTGTTATAAGAAACCGTATTTTCTTTGGTCTCCTTAATTATTTTATCCTCCTCTACTTTTTGGGCAGTATTCTGCTCTACTTCTTTTGGAGCTTCATCACCACCGGTCAACATACCGCCAAAACTCATAAAACCTATAGCCATAAGTCCAGTGATTATAAAGGTTATCCCAAGACCTCTAAGTGGTGGAGGAACATTGGAGTATCTAATTTTCTCACGTATGGCAGCAATGGCCAAAATAGCCAAGAACCAACCTATACCGGAACTAAGTCCATAATTAAAGGCCAACCCAAGAGTTTGGATATCCCTAGACTGCATAAACAAGGAACCTCCCAATATAGCACAGTTAACGGCAATTAGTGGCAAAAATATTCCCAATGAATTATAAAGTGCAGGGGAAAATTTTTCAACAACAATCTCTACCAATTGCACCATAGTTGCTATGGTAGCTATAAAGAGGATAAAAGATAAAAAGCTAAGGTTATAATCGGCGTACTCAGGTCCTAACCAAGCTAAAGCCCCATCCCTTAGAAGATACTGATCCAACAACCAGTTTAGGGGAACGGTTACCGCCAATACAAAGATCACAGCTGCTCCAAGACCAACTGCAGTAGTCACTTTTTTAGAAACGGCAAGGTAAGAACACATTCCTAAGAACGTGGCAAATACCATATTATCTATAAATATGGATTTAAAAAATAATTCTACATGTTCTAACATAACATTCTATTCTTATGATGACTACTAGTTTTCCTCTATTAAAGCTTTGTTTCTTGAACGTTGTACCCAGATAATGAGACCAACAACAATCAAGGCCATTGGGGACAACAACATAAATCCGTTGTTCTCATAACCCGTTGCATATAAACCTGTTTTTTCTATGGGATCTCCCAATACCTTAAAACCAAGTAAGGTACCAGAACCCAAAAGTTCCCTAAAGAACCCAATTATAACAAGTATAAGCCCGTAACCGGCTGCATTACCAATACCGTCCAAGAAGGACCTCCAAGGCCCGTTGGCCAAGGCAAAGGCCTCAAAACGTCCCATAATGATACAGTTGGTTATGATAAGACCCACGAAAACAGAAAGCGTTTTGCTCAGTTCATAGGCAAAGGCTTTTAACACCTGATCTACCATGATCACCAAGGCGGCCACAACTACCAATTGTACAATAATTCTAATTTTGGAAGGGATAATGTTTCGCATTAAGGAAATAACAACATTTCCTATACCCAATACAAACACAACCGATAGGGCCATTACAATGGATGCCTTTAGCTCTGCCGTAATTGCCAATGCCGAACAAATACCCAAAACCTGAATGGTAATCGGGTTATTATCCGCTAAGGGGTCTAATATTAGACTCGTATCTTTTTTTGAAAGTAGTGCCATAGTTTAATTTTTAGCTCTTATTGATTCCAAGTAGGACTTATATAGATTTACGCTTTCTTTGATCATTGCGGACAGGCCGTTACCAGTAATGGTTGCTCCTGCCAATGCGTCAACTTCATTGTCATCCTTGATTTCGTTGGTAGGGTCGTTATTTCCCTTGGCCACTGCGATACCGGCATATTCCGTACCATCTAAAATGGATTCTCCAATAAAATCGTCCATGAAGTAACGTTGCTTTATATTGGCTCCCAAACCAGGGGTTTCTCCTTTGTGATCAAAATACACACCTTGTACCACCAAATTATTATCCAAGGCTACAAAGCCCCAAATAGCATCCCAAAGACCTTTGCCCCTCATAGGAATGATATAATATTTAGACCCATCCTTTTCACCGATAAAAAGAGGCAACTTTCTAGTTTTACCTGCTTTGGCCACAGTTTCCTGTTTTTTTAGATCGATAAGGTAAGCGTTGTCGTCTTTTGTAATCTGATCTCCTTCAATTACCAGTTGCTCCGTGATATATTTTTGAAATTCCCCTGCAACCCGATCCGTAGAAACGAAATTGACACTTCCTTCGTCTTCATTTTCGTTTACGCCCATGGCATAAAGAATATTCTGTTGTTTTTCCAGTCTTTCGTTCTCCTTAATCTTTTCACTTAAGGAGGAGGCAAAAAATGCCAAAAGAGACCCTACAATGACCACCATAACGGCGGCGAAAATAACGGTGTAACTATTTTTATCTGTATTAACTGCCATGATTATACTGTTTCTGCTTTTAATTCCTGTGCTTTTCCTTCTCCATCCCTAGGCAAAATAGTAGCGTTTTTAGCACGCTTCATTCTTCTATTTACATTACCCCTAATCACATAATGATCAATAGTTGGAGCAAAAACGTTCATCAACAAAATAGCCAAAAACACGCCTTCTGGATAAGCAGGATTGAACACCCTGATCAATACCGAAATAAATCCTATAAAGAATCCATAAAACCATTTACCCTTGTTGGTCTGTGCACCGGTAACAGGGTCGGTTGCCATGTACACAATACCAAAGGCCAAACCACCTACGATCAAATGTTGCCAAAAGTCAAAACTCATTAACCCATAGAATTTACTGGTTTCAGTTATCCAGCCGGCACCAACTACCCCATTAAAGATAACTCCCATGACCAAGGCCCCTATTACGGCGCTCACCATGATTCTCCAACTGGCAATCTTACTATAGATCAAGAAAAGTCCGCCCAACAAAATTAGTATTGTAGAAGTTTCTCCAACGGATCCAGGAATAAAGCCAAAAAACATATCAGAAACAGAATAAGTCATTTCCGCCCCCTTATTTTGGGCCAAATAACCCAAAATAGTTTCTCCAGAGATAGCGTCCGGACCACCGGCCAAGTCAACCGCTTGGTGTACCCAAACCTTATCCCCACTCATCCAGGTAGGATAGGCAAAGAATAAAAATGCCCTAATGGTAAGTGCAGGATTCAAAATATTCATTCCAGTACCTCCAAAAACTTCCTTGCCAATAACCACTCCAAAGACAACGGCCACGGCCAACATCCACAATGGAGTATCAATAGGGACTATCAATGGAACCAGCATACCAGTCACTAAATATCCTTCCTCAACCTCATGTCCCTTGATTACTGCAAACAAGAATTCAACCGCAAGTCCAACCGCATAGGAAACAATTACCAATGGCAGCACGGTCCATGCTCCCATAATGAAATTCTCCCAAGTCAGGAAGTTTCCGAAAAGAGAAGCTTGCCTAATTACACCATTGGCAGCATCAACAGCAGCATAGTGCTGATAACCAGCATTGAAAATCCCAAAGATAAGCACGGGCACCAAAGCCATGATTACCGTGTTCATCGTACGTTTTAAATCATCCACTGCACGCACATGGGAACCAGAATGTGTAGTTTCGTTTGGAGCATACAAAAAGGTATGGATCGCATTGAATGCAGGGGCCATTTTCTTACCCTTGTACTTCTCCTTTAGATTATGTAAATTACTTTTTAAGCTCATCTTTTATCCTATTTCTTTGTATAATAAATCCAACCCTTCCCTAATAATCTGTTGATGGGGTTGTTTAGAGATGCAAATAAATTCTGTAAGTGAAAAATCTTCGGGAGCAACTTCATAAAGGCCCAACTGCTCCATTTCATCCAAGTCCTTTACCATACATGCTTTTAGAAGTTGTAAAGGATAGATGTCCATTGGAAAAACTTCCTCATACAATCCTGTAACCACAAATGCCCTGTGTTCACCATTGGTATTGGTGTCCAAATCGTATTTCTTATTGGGCTGCAACCATGAGAAGGTCAAGGCCCTAGTGGAAGATATTTTATTGAAAACTGGCTTGTTCCATCCAAAAAATTCATAATCATCACCTTCGGGAATAACACTTACGGTATTGTTATAATACCCTAAATATCCGTCAGGTTTTGTTTTGGACCCGGTGAGCACATCCCCATTGATCACCCTAAAATTTTCTGTATTCACACCACTGGCATATAGAAAGGTAGCTATTTCAGAACCTATTTTAGTAGTGTAATATTTTGGCGACTTAACGCTGGACCCTACTAGGGCTACAACCCTTTCAGGATTAAACCTTCCCGTTAGCAAAAGCTCCCCTATAATAACAAGGTCCTGTGGAGCAATTGTCCAAACTACTTCGCCTTTATTGATCGGATCTATCTTATTGATTTGGGTACCTACCAAACCAGCTGGGTGGGGACCGGAAACATTATGTATTTCCGCACCTTCCATCTTGGAAAAAATAGACTGCCCGCCTTTACCTACAGAAACATGTACCTTTCCAGGAGTTAATTTCCCCAGAACAGTAATTGCTGCCTGAATTTCATTTTCCTTTCCCTTTAAAGCATAATCCAAATCGGCCGCCATAGGACTGGTAACATAAGCAGAGATGAATATGGACTTTGGGGTTACACTTGGGTTCGCAATAATATCATAAGGTCTTTGCTTAATGAAAGGCCAACACCCAGATTTTAGAAGCAACGCTTTAATCTCTTCAGCTTTTGCGCTTTTAGGGGATAAAGGTGCATGCGACACAAATTCTTGGCTTTTGTCTGCCAATATTTTCAAGGTTAAAATTTTTCTTCTTGCTCCTCTCACTACCTCGATCAATTCTCCGCTAACCGGGGAAACAAAAAGCATGTCTTCCACATTTTTATTGTAAAAAAGTGGCTCTCCCGCCTTTACTTCAGCGCCCTGCTTAACTAATAATTTAGGTGTAATTCCGTGAAAATCCTGAAGATTAATCGCATAAACATTACTTAAAACAGCTTTGGAAGTAGTCTTTTCCGCATCACCAATAAGATTAATGTTCAAGCCTTTTTTAATTCGGATGTCTTTAGACATATTTAGTAGACCTTAGGTTATCAAAATTTCGAGCAAATTTAATACTTAATAAAAAGTTTTCATAATTATTACTTATAAATTTAGAGATTAAACCACGCTAATCCATTTAGGCTTGCTTTTTGCTTACCTTTACGTGAAAATATCACCAGATGAGATTGAATTTTATTGCGCTTATACTGTTCATTTCCTGCCATTTTGCTTTTGCCCAGGTGCAAATGGAAATTAACCCTCCAACAAATATCAAAACTATTGTCTTTAAAGGTGACACCGATGACCAGTTTCCGGTCGTTAGCTTGGGCAATCCTATTTATTTGGAATTTGATGACCTTTTGGCCAATGAACAAGACTATTATTACAAGATAGTACATTGCGATTACGACTGGACCCCATCTTCCCTTTTAAAATCCCAATATTTAAACGGAATGGACAACGAGCGGATAGTAGATTACGAAAACAGCTACTCTACACTGCAATCTTATTCCAACTACAAACTTACAATACCCAATGACAATACCCGATTAAAGGTTAGCGGTAATTACGTATTGGAAATTTACAACAGCTATAATGAGCTTCAATTTTCCAGAAGATTTATAGTATACGAAGACAGGGTCACAGTGGGCGGCGTAGTAAAACGTTCTAGGGATTTCAACTATTTAAATGAAAAACAAGTGGTACAGTTTACCATTAACGCCAATCAGCTAAAATTGGTAAACCCCAATAAGGAAGTAAAAGTTGCGATAATACAAAACCACCTTTGGCCTACTACTATTAACAACATAAGCCCACAATTTATATTGGGAACTGAACTGGTATACAAATATGATAAGGAAACCAGTTTTTTTGGCGGAAATGAATATTTTAATTTTGACACCAAAGACCTTAGGGCCCCTAGTTCTTCTATTTCCAGGATAGAACTTACAGACCTTTACAACCATTATTTGTTTATGGATTATTATAGGTACGACCGTCCCTATACCTACTATCCCGATGTTAATGGCGATTTTGTGGTCAGAACCCTTCAGGGCGACGACAGTTCCAGGGAGGCCGAATACAGTTATATACATTTTACACTGCCCTATACAGAAAAAATAGGCCTGAACGATGTATATGTATTTGGAAAATACAATAATTACGCCCTTGATGAGGAAAACAAAATGACCTATAATGAAAATACAGGCAATATGGAGGCGGTCATAAAAATGAAACAAGGATTTTACAACTACAAATATGTAATGAAAAACAAGGAAGGTGATATTGACATGAACACCATTTCGGGAAATTTTCATTTTACGGAGAACAACTACCTTATCCTGGTCTATTACAGGAATTTTGGCGATATCTACGACAGCATTATCGGGGTAGGATCGGCTAATTCGCGCTCCATCACCAATTAACGATTGGCTAAACAAAGTCCTTAAATCCCATTTTTTCTTAAGTAGCCAAAAGGCATCAATATTATGTAGACCATGGAATGTGCTTTCCACAAGGGATTAGCTCAACAAAAAAGTGGCATTAATAAGATATTAACCCAAGCTTAAACGTGTAAACAAAAAGTCTTTTTATATTGCACCATAATAATTGCGGGAATTACTATACAAACCCTAACCCATAATTAATAATGAACAGCAGTCTTTACCCCATTTGGAACAAATTCATTTTTACCCTTCTTCTTTTCTTAAGCCTAAGCTCACTTGCGCAAGAAACCAAACTGGACAGCATTCTTAACGATTACCACAACCATCCGGAACAGATCCTCATTGCAGCCCACAGAGCTACCAATCCTAACTATCCTGAAAATTCTTTAGCTGCCATAAGCGAAAGCATTCGTATAGGGGTAGATATCGTGGAAATTGATATTAGAAAAAGTAAGGATGGCGAACTGGTAATTATGCACGACAAAACCATTGATAGAACGACCAATGGTACAGGAAAAGTGGATGATTTTACCCTTGCCGAACTAAAGGAGTTTCAACTTAAGTTCGGAGATGCCAATACCGATGAGCAGATACCAACCTTTGAAGAGGTACTACAATTAACCAAGGGCAAGATGCTATTGGATGTGGATTTTAAGCTGGAGGGAGAGGCAGCCGTAAGGCAAACTTTCGATATGATAGAAAAATACGGTATGGAAAAACAGATATTGTTTTTCCTCTATGATTTTCCCGAAACCTCCCAGTACCAAAAATTGAACAGGGACATAAAAATAATGCCAAGGGCTTATTCCAGAAAGGATATTAGGGCTATAAGGAAATTGGAGGATATTTCCATTATTCATATTGATGAGAGCTATTATAGAAATGGAACTATGCGCCGACTTATAAAATCCGGATACAGGGTATGGATCAATGCTTTGGGCAAGTATGATAGCATGGAAACCGAAGCTAAAAATTCAGGTTTTGATGCCCTCTTGTCCCGAAAGTACGTGAACGTAATTCAAACCGATCTACCCGAAGAACTTTTGAGCTATCTCAGATCCAAAAACCTACATCGATAAGCTGTACTCAGGAATAGAATATATGAAGGGGAGGGTCAAAATTTTATTCTATATGCCCCTTTCCCATAAACACTGCCATTCTTGATCAAGATTTTATGGTCTTGGTGGTCGTAATTCCAAAACACCTCCTTTTCCAGTTGCTTGCCGTCCAGAGTGACCGATTGCGGCTTGCTATTGGAATGTATCCGTAAAATATGTGGGAATTTTGTTCCTTCCAGGGAAAGTTTCAGGGTACCGGCTTTTGCTTCGTAAGAAATTGTGGTTTTCCCTTCGGTGTCCGTATGAAAATAATCAAAACTATTTTCACTTTGGGGATACACCAAGATGGTAGTAAAGCCCTCTGAATCCCCATTTCCCAATCCGGTATAGGATCGCTTAATATCCATAGGAACAATGGCCCCTTCCTTTATATACACTGGAAATTCGTCCATGGGAAATTCCCGCTCAATATCCACCTCGCCATCAATGGGTTCATTATCGTCAAAAAAGTATCTCCATTTACCCTTGGGCAGGGTAATTGTCCTCTTTTTGGAATCCAAATAAATGGGCGCTACCAAAAAGTCATCCCCGAACATATAGTGATATTTCCCTTTTTTTAGGGGTGTCTGCAACCTTCTTCCCCCTTTATGCGCCGTTACCACATAATGGTACATATAGGGCACCAATTCTGTGTGCAACCAGGAAAACTTTCGTATTACCTCCAACTCCTCCTCTGTTCTCTTCCAGAGTCGCCTTTCCCCATGGCCACCATTCATGAACAGACCGCAAAAAGTAGAGAATTGAGTCCAGCGTATATAAAGTCTTGGAGGAATCGTTTTCCCCGAAAATCCGGCCACATCAGACCCTACAATATTATAACCCAGGTCAGCGCTTTTCAGTACACTCTCTATGGCCGATTCAAAGCCTTGGATTCCTTTCAGGGCAATATCCACTTTTTCATCTCCTTCTTGCAATATCATTTCATCGGTTACCCATTTGTGTTCTTGATCGCCTACCCAATTTACCGGGGAAGCATCAATGGGCGAAAAACCTTCGGGATGAAAGCCACGGTCTATGGATCGGGAAAGAGTAACAAACTCCGGATTTTGGGTAAGGCCATGCGCGTATTCGTCCCTGTAATAATGGTCCATATAAGTTCTAGTGGTCATAATTCCCTTGGATGTCCGCTTATAAAATATTGGTATTGGCCCAAGTTGGTTCCAAAAAAGGGTTGCTGTGCCATCCAGCTTCCATCCATCTATTCCAAGATCAAAAACATTTTGTTGCAGCCCACGCCACCAATCCATGGCATTATCACTGGTATAATCTATAAAACCTCCCTCCCCTTTCCACCATTTATTGGGGTTACGGGATTTAACCAAAAAACCGTTATCCATTGCCCTTTGATACCAATCCTTGGAATCCTTAATGTTGGCATCCTTACTATAACTATTCACCATGGAAGTCATCCAAAGTACTACCCGGTAGTCATTGTCCTGAAGCTTTTTAAACCATTGGTCCGGCTTTTTATAAAGACTTGTATCAATTTCAAAATCATTATAGCGCAAAGACCAGGGACTATCCAAAATAATGGTTCTAACCGGAATATCATTTTCCTTATACCCTGTCAATAATTCGTCCACATAGTCCGAAGTATTGACATCATCTTCCCAAAGCCAACATTCCAATGCCCAGGGAGGCGTTAAAGGCGGATTTCCATGTCGCTGACTATTGAACGGCATGCCCCATACAGGGAAAATCCAATAAAAATAGGAGACGACACCCAAAGTCGCCAAAACCCAAATACCAATCTTTAGAGCCTTTCTTTTCAATTTATTTTCTTCATTTTCTTAAAGAATCTAAAATATATGGTCCCAAGCGAATAGACCATAAAAATAGACCCAATGATAAGCAGCAAGGAACTGTATTCGGCAAACACTTTACTATAACCTTTTACGGCATTGGCCCGAACCATATAATACAGACCCAAAACAATTAAAAACAGGGAACTTAGTATTCCCGCCAAAGCCATTCTTTTATGCATCGGGATAAAATGCTCCCTTCTGTAATTCCAAAGCAATTGAAATAAAATCAACCATAAAGCCCAAGATATAACTTGCCAAAAATTTAGTGTCCTAAAATAATTTACCACTGTAATAAAGGGCTGGAACAATAAATTTTTTCCACTATAAAAAGGCCGATCCTGGTACATAAGTACCTTAACCCTACTTTGATCCCTATTCCTTATTATTTCCAAAATGGAATTCTCCTTTTTATCCGGATCCATTTGATGCCAATTCGGAATTTGGAAAGCATTCCATATCCCGCAGGCCCTACCGTAACCATGAAAATCAAGTCCGCCGAGCATGAGAAGCTTGTTATCTTCACAGAACTTTTTAAGATCCTTAAATATGGTTCGGTCATAATATAGTTCCTTGCCTACATTTTCAATTTCAAAACCATCCACACCCAGGTCCTTATAAAACTCCTTATCCTTTCCTTTCCCATCAAACCAGTGATTGACTATAACCGCCCCTCCGTGCTTATGTACCAAATTTACTATAAGGGAATCCGGTTTGTCCTTGGTTTCAAATTTTCCATTCAATCCCAATAAACTCATATGATTGGAGCCCGAATGTTCTTGACCTACCATGATTAAAGGGTCTATAGGAAATTGGTTATTTCTTTGTTGGGTGGAGAAGTCCAATGTTTTTTTGTGATTGGCATGATCTGTAATAAAAAGGGCATCGAACCCATTTCTTTTATGCCATTCCCACATTTTTTCTTGGGATATCAACCCATCATGACTATACTCGGTATGGGCGTGGCTAGTTACCAGTATTTCATTGGAAGTATTGTTTACAATGGTATTATTGGGCAAGCGAACGAAAAGAATAACAATAAAAACCGAAAAACAAATACCGATCAACAATGGTATATTTCCAAAAAATCGCAATGTGGTTTGTCTTCTGTAAGGAACTGCAGCAATCTTAAAAATCTTGAATAGACCTAGACTTATATAAAAAACCAATATCCATAATAAGGTAATCGGTAATTCTTGTAAGGGATAAATAGCCCGGTTTAAATATAGTAACAATCCCAATATTGGTTCAAAAATAATTCTCAATATTGGGATATGTATATCGTATTCGGGAACGGTTTTAAGGCTAAGGGCATCAATAATATGTATTTCCAAATGAAAAAAAAGTGCTAGACTAGCGATAACCAAAATCGGAATTGCAACAAAAGACTTTTTCAACATTTTAATATTATCCATTACTGTAGGACTTCCAGAAAAACCTCTTTAATACGAAAGAAATAAAACATTTAACCCAGGAGGCACAATAAGAATTCCGTAGTGGACTTTTTAATGTATTGTTTTATACTCATTCCTATAATTGAATTGGGCTATATACTTTTTAATCCTATTTCGTTGTTCCTCCGTAAATCGGTCCAAGGGTTCCGCATTATGATCTTGACAAATACCCATAGCCATCAAAGCCGCTTTGGTGCCCTTTATATGCCTTGAAGGATACTCCCCTACCTCATAAATTGTCTGATGGACCTTAATCACCTTATCCCTCAATAATTTTACTTTCTCCAAATTTTGAGCCATTGCCGCCTCGTACAAATCTACGAATAGTCTTGGGAAAAAATTTGCTCCCCCGGCAACGGAACCGTGACCGCCGTACATTATGGTTTCTGGCAAAAACAGCTCGGTCCCTGCAATTATGGAAAAAGAAGGATCGCTCTTAAATTCTTCTATCAGCATATACAGATATGAAAGATCTCCCGAACTATCCTTAATGCCGATAGCCCCCAATTCCTTGGCCCTCCTAACCACATCTATGGATAAATGAAGTTTTGTACAGCTAGGCATATTATACAGCATAAATGGTAAGGGAAGCATTGGCACTAAACTTTCCAGATAATCCCCCATTTCTTCTTGGGCAATTGGGAAATAATAAGGAGGTGCCACTACTAAAGCGTCAGCGCCGACTTTTTTGGCATGGTTTGCTATTTCCAGTGTCCCATCAAAAGAGGTATCGGTAATACCGACCAAAACCGGAACTTTTTTATTAACGATTCTACAGGTTTCGGATACGAGCTGTTTCCTGACGGCATAACTAAGACTAGGACCTTCCCCTGTAGTGCCCAAAATAAAAATACCGTGGACACCACCATTTATTAAATGCTCCAATAGATTTTTTAGCCCCACAAGGTCTAACTCCTTATTCTCGAGTAGAGGGGTAACCATAGGAGGTATTATTCCTTTTATAGCCAATTTCATGATTGTATATTTAAAGGATTAGATTAAATAATGGCAATACCTACCGATGGACAAACAGTTGTAATAATTAGTTTCATAATGGTTGGTCTTTTAGGTTGTTTATGAATTTATATTAGATCAACAAATCTGTAAATCCGATAATCGGACCTACTGGTAATTAATTATATAAAACTTGATTTGCTGCTCTAACAAAATAAACTCAATTAAAAAACCCTTGCCACTACAATATTGTTTTAATTGCATTAAATTTTAACCTTAATTCTGAATAATTTAATTATATTAGTCCAATATTGTCAATATACCAAGCCATGGAATTTATTTTTGAAAAAATATTTGTACCCAACAAACATTCATTTATATCAAGAAAATTACCCTTGGCATCTAATGCCAGAATACATTCCCACAGAAATTTCGAATTGAACTTTATTACTTCGGGATCGGGCAGAAGAATTGTCGGCGACAATATCTCTGGATTTGAAAAGGGCGATCTGGTTCTTCTTGGGCCTAATTTGCCCCACTGTTGGGAAGCCTTGGATTTTGAAAAGGGAAATGACCCTTTTTGCATTGTTACCCACTTTTCGGAAGATATTATCAACTCCGACTTTTTTAGGATGCCAGAACTGGAACAGGTGGTAGAACTTTTAAAGCAGTCGAGCACTGGGCTCCGTTTTAAACTGGACAATGATAGCCACATTAGGCAAAGTTTGGAACGGATGACGCAGTTGGAGGGCCTGGAGTATTATATTGAAATGCTTAAAATATTTAACTTTCTGTTACAGGTAGATGATCGTGAAAACCTATCCAATCCCAATAATAGTTCGGCAGTTTTTTCCAAGAATCTGGATAAAATAAACAAGGTCTACGAATATGTTTTTCAGAACATACAGGAAGGCGTTAAATTGGAAGAAGCCGCTGCTGTATTGAATATGGCACCCAGTTCCTTTTGTAGGTATTTCAAAAAGAAGACAGATCTTACCTTTATGGAATATGTAAAAAGTGTTAGGGTTGGTATAGCTGCCAAATTGCTGGCGGAAACCGATAAGCAGATAACACAGATCTGTTTTGAAAGTGGGTACAACAATCTGGCCAATTTTAACCACTACTTCAAGCATATTATGGGCAAAACTCCCTCGGATTATAGAAAGACTTTTAGGTGATTTTACAAATGGACAAGCCGTTATTTGTCATTTAGCAGAAAATAGCCTGACAAGAGAGTAAGCAGCCTAAACTTTTCTAATAGAAGTACGACCAATTCCATTAATTGCAAATCCGAAAAGCACAACAATAAATGAAACTAAACTTTTTGGATGCAGGCCTCCCTGCCACTTTGAAGGGCTAGTCCAAGTAGAATATCCCATAAAAACAAGATGTATTTCCAACAGGAATAGTAGCCCCAAGAGGATTTCCTTTGAAGTAATAACATTTATAAGTATTTCTTTATTTTTAGAGCGATTTCCAAAGCACCAGTGATACAGTCCCAATATCATGAAACTGGCCATACCGGCGAGCAGACTGAAATTCCCTATGACCTACAAGCTATTATCGCTCTCAAAAAACTTGGGATAGTACTAAAAAAAACTAAGGAGTACGTGAAATATGGACAGCAATAGCCCTGATATACCCAAAATATAAAGCTCGAATTCCAAGATTGAGAAGTGGCCTAATAGTGAAACTAAAAGTAAGCAATACTATTGCGGCAAAGGACAGGCCTTTGTTCAGAATAAATATTGGTAAATTTTTCCATGCAACAGTTCCCTCCACATTATATCTTAAGACCGCATAGCCCATAGAAATAATCAAAACGGTCCAAATAGTCCTTAGCTATTTTCTTTGTACACCTTCCTCCATTAAAATAAATCCTCAATTTAATTCATAGGAAATCTATCCCTGTCTCCCATGTCACCGTGTACACTTATGGCAATCAATGCCAAAATTGCCAGTACCCCAAGTACGATCAATAAATAAAAGAACCATTTTTTAAGGTCTATCTTATCCATTTCCGTATAAATGAACTGCAAATTATTGGATCTTAGCAAGGCAAAAATCAATATTATGTTCACGATATAAAGATGATGGTTAAGATGCATTTCTCCTCCAAAAATTCCCGTTACGGCATAGCTCACAAACGTGTAAGTTATAAGCATAGTGAAAAATGTGATCAAAACATCATTTTGTGAGAATTGCTCTTTTTTAAATCTCCAAAAGATGGATATCACCATTGCCAACAGCACCAAAAGGACCATTATGGTACTTGTAGAGGCAACGGATTCTATATTGGGCAAATTCTCCAATCGTCTGGCAATATGGGCATAGGTCAATGACTCCCTATAAACGATCAATGGAATAAAAAGAACCACTATAATTAAGGCCAACCAATTTTCCCATTTCGTGGCCCTCGGGATTTCCTTCGGCCACTTGGAACTAAACACCCCATATGCCATGCCAGATCCACCGCAAATACCTATGCAATATTCCATAACATTCCACATATTAAAGGGGATTTGCCATGTATTTCCAAGAACATGTAAAAAATTGCCAAAGCTAAAACCAATACCCCCGCCCAGCATTGCATAAAAAGCTACCCTAATTGCCGAGTTTCTTTTTTCCCTGGCCATAAACCATAACATGGCCAATCCGGCACCAAAACACACCGCCCAAGCCTCTGATCTCGGAGGCGTCATTTTAAAGCCGATCTGCTCTATTAGAAAATAATAACTGATAATTCCACCAACCGTCATTTCCGATAGCAACGCCCCCCATCTTACTCTATTTTCCTTAGTAGAATCCAGAGTTAAACCTACAAGGCCACCACCCAATAAACCGAATAGTCCCCCAATTACGAAGAGCATCCCAAGACCATAATAGGCATTCACAAAATTATCCGCGAAACCATAGCCTACTACCATGCCATAACTGATCATTCCTCCGGCTCCCCAACCTACAGCCGATGCCAAAGCCACCAACATCATTTTATTATACCAGTCCTTTCTGCCGGAAACGAGCACTAGGGCCAGGCCTCCAATTGCCCCTGCCCATGCAGCACCCTGTTCATGTCCAAACTGACCCCTAATCGCCCATGCAGTGGCCAGAGACATGCCCACTATCAAAACTTGAATTCCTATTTTTTTAGTCATCATAATTTTCCTAGGATTATTTCCTTCTTTTTATTTCAATGGTTTCAATTTCATCGCCCTTTATATCCGTCAAATACAAAAAGGCATTTTTCTTATTGATCTGAACATTGACAAAATGTTCTATTATGCTGGATTTTTTCGTTTCCGGCAGATCAAAATCTATATCTTACAAAGGAGCTCCGGCTCCTGCTGAGGTTATATAATGCACGCCATTTTTAGTGGCGCGGTGATAATGGTGGTCATGACCATTCAAAAACACCTGCAGCTTATGTCTTTCAAAAATATCACCCCAAAATTTACGGGTCTGTTCCGCTTCAGCCTTTCTATTTTTCATGGCACTGAAGAATGGTTTGTGTTGAAAAATGAACACGAAACCCGCTTCCTTATTCAACTCCAAAACATTCTCCAACCAATTTTTCTGGGTATTAACATACTCCGAGAAAGCATTTTGCCAGAAGGCATCACTATTTTTTTCGTAGATAAAATATGGGGCTCACGAATAAAAAGAGGCAGCCCTAACGGAGTGCCTCCTTTAAAATAGTTGCTAAACTAATTCAAATAAAATATTTTAATATGGTTCTCCAGTACCCTGCAACAACCACATTTTGGACCAGGCACTATTGTTACTGGCATCATCTCCTTTAAATGAAGTAGTTTCCAATTTCTGAATAGCTGCCTCGGCATTTTGTGTATTGTTGTCAATTTCATCTATATGGTAGTAGAAACGCAAGGGCAAGGCTGGGCGTTTGGCCGCAGGACCTGCCTGTAAATCTGGCAAGCCTGTCCTTCGATAATCGAACCAGGACTGAGTGGCTGATGTCCAACTTGCTATCCATTTTTGCTCCATAATATCTTCTAGTCCCCCGTAGGCAGCCCCGGCTATATAACTGGAATAGGCATCTTCCAAGCCCCAAGCCTTTAAGGATTGTTTTACTCCCTCATTATAATGCGCTTCCGCACCCCCTGAAGCCCAACCTTTTAAGGCTGCCTCTGCCAGGATAAAATGCACTTCGGCCGCCGAGATCAATCGGGATTTTAGCAATGGCCCGCTAACTTCTTTGTAAATATCGTTCAATTGGGAAACATGTGGATTGTAAGAACCCTGGTTGAATTCCTTCTTTAAGTTAAAGGCCGGCCCCAAAGTTATGGCTGTAGGAAGCCCTACGTATTCCTTATCAAAATTTACTGGTTCCCCAACAATATCAAGATGATCATCTACCAATTTTGATCCCACAAAACGCTCACCGTTCCTAATCTCATCCGTATCCTCCGCCTCACCAGTAGCCAAAACCAAAGGTGTTTCAATTTTATTGGCCCAAACCCCTAATCGCGGATCGTCAAGGGCCTGCAACGCTTCTACCAAAGTAGCTGCCATTTTTATTCTAAAATAAGTTCCTTGAGGACTTATATCAAATTTGGTATTGGTGGGCCAGGAGTCGCTTGTACTGGTTCCAACATAGTCTACGTTGGCATCGTCAGCGGCATCCACTATTAAAGGATATTGACCTGGATTGGAAGATATCCTTCTTATTCCCTCTTCCGCCAAACCTGGTTCCTTTGCAGACAACCTCATATAATATCTCAAGGCAAGGGAATTGGCAAATTTGCGCCACTGTGAAACAGTGCCGCTATAAAGTACATCCTGATTTTGTTGAATGCTAAAATATTCACTTTGGTTTTTGGACAAAAGGGTATTGGCCCGTGCCAAATCCGTAAATATACCCAAATAGATATCTTTTTGATCGTCAAAGGCAGCATCAAAAAATTCAGCCCCTTCGTCTCCCCTTAACGCTTGGGAATAAGGAGCGTCTCCCCACAGATCCGTTATCATCCCAAACAAATAGGCTTTCATAACCAGGCCTACCCCTATATGGAATTCCAAATTATCGGCTTCGGCTTTCTCTATTAAGGTTTTATTATTGGTCAATAAGCTATAATAACCATTCCAACTATGGGAATCATTGCTCCAGTCATAGGCATTGTGCCCACTGGACCAACCATCTTTTTGGGTATGCTGCATTACCCCTGCCATATCACCAAAACCTAAGCCTACTACATTCTTGGCTGTTCCTGAAATCACCGTGCCCACCAATAGGTTGGGGTCCACATTGTCCGAACCAATTCTATTAGGATTTTCATTAAGGTCTTCCAAGCCATGGCAGGAGACCAATACAATAAGTCCCGACACCAATATGGCCATTTTACTTTTTATTTGATACATCATGATCTTAGTTTTTTTTATTAAAATGTTATACCAATTTTAAAACCTACCGGGATTACCCAGGGATCTACATTGTACCGCTCTATACCCTGTTTAAACTGCGTTCCCCTTTTATCCGTTCCCGATTCTGCCTGAAATGCCCTTTCCGGATCCACACCAAAGGAAGAATCTTTGGTCCACAACATGATATTCCTGCTGTAAACGGATACACTAATATTGTCCAAGCCTGTCCTTTCTATCAACTTATTAGGCAGACTATAACTTAAGGATACCTCCCTTAGTTTAATGTAATCGGCATCGAACATATGGGGAGTTCCAAATTCCCATGGATTAGCCACAGAAAAAGGTAGTATCGTAGTACCTACATCCCCAAGGTTTTCACTTTCCAATATAAAGTTACCATTTTCATCATGGGTTCCCCTTACCCCTGGACTAAAAACTCCGTCATAAACTACGTTTCCACTAAAGGTCTCTGGCAAACCTCCATTACCTGGGGTACCACCAACAGACAAGAAATTCTCTCCATAAATCAATTCATCTGCTCGATCCAACACCCATTGCTTTAATTCGGGGCCCGGTTCAGCTATTCCTGGATTGACCAAATTGTCAATCAACTGCTGACCGTAACCGTCCTCTACCATATACCTAGAGGTTTGGGACATGTACTGTCCTCCCGAACGCCAGTCGAAGGTCATATTCAAGGTAAAGTTCTTAAATGTAAGGCTGGATTGGAGTCCCATGATAAAATCTGGGTTATAATTCCCTACCTTAACACGTTCTTCTTCCGGTAACCATTCAGAATCTTCCGCTTGTCCAATAAGTGGATATCCAAAATAAGGCGAATTGGGATCGGTTACCCTTTTAATTCTAGGGGAATACAGATTTCCCACAAGTCCGTCTTCACCAGTAGTAGGATCTGCAACATAAGCTCTGGAAACACTCTTGTTTTCACTCCATAATTCTATATAATCCACACCAGGGGCCAAGGCAACTACTTTGGATTCATTGGTGGTATAATTTAGGTTTAGGTCCCAATTCCAATTTTCCGTTCTTATTGGTGTAATACCCAAAGACAATTCGTACCCTTTACTCTCCAAAACCCCAGCGTTAATACTTACGCTACCGTATCCAGAAGATCCTGGAATGGGGATACTGGGAACAATCTGGTTCCTATTTTCAACCGTGTAATAAGTACCCTCAAAACGAAACCTGTTATTGAACATCGTCAAGTCTAGCCCCAATTCTTTGGAAGTAGCCTCTTCGGGCTCCAAGGTTGGTGTACTTAGACTTCCAGGTGCCGTATACAAGACCGCATTCTCCCATTGTCCTGCATTATTGTAATATGCACCTAATTGATATGGGCTGGTATCGTTACCTACTCTGGCCCAACCTCCCCTAAGTTTAAAAAGATCTACCTTGGGTATATCTACAACCTCGCTCAACAAGAAGCTTAATGAGGCCGAAGGATAAAAATAAGAGCGATTATCTACTGGTAGCGTACTGGACCAATCGTTCCTAGCCGTTACATCCAGATACAACATGTCCATAAAACCAAAGTTACCTAATGCGTAAACACTATTTATCCCCCTTTCACTAGTAAAACTGGAATAATTTAATGCAGTTGGGGCAATGTTTGAAACCGTAAAAAGATCTGGCACAACTAGTCCAACACGTGATGCGGCGGAGTTATTTAGTCCGGTATTCTTTTGGTACATTAAGTTACCACCACCCGAGATACTAAAATCAAAATCTCCCAAATCCTTGGTAAAAGTGGCCAATAGATCCACATTGGTCTCTACCCCGTCTGTCTTGGAAATACCGTAAGTTCCATTGTTGGACTCCCTGTCATATCCGGGAGACATTTTGGTTTCCTGGGTCTGATTATAACTATTTAGGTTATAACTACTCCGAACTTTAAAGGATGGCGAAATATTCCAATCCAACACCATGTTTCCATAGACCCTGTAACGGGAATAACTGTTATTTACTCCATAAGCCAGGAAATAAGGGTTGTTGTACCCAGGGGCCAAGGTTAATACATCCGTACCAGGAAGGTCATAATCTCTAAGAAGGCCGAGATCAATATTGGCCGGCGTAGAGTATGCCCATTGTAATGGATTGGCACCTCTGTTGGAAGCCGGTCTATTGTCTGCATAACTGTGCACCACATTTACATTGGTGCTCAAAATAAACTTATCGTTCAAGCTTGATGAAGCCGATAGGGAAAAACTGTTCCTATTAACATCGGAATTGGGAACAAGGCCGGTATTCTGCATATTGGTCACGCCCATTCTGTAGTTCATGAACTCTGTACTATTGGTAACCTCAAGACTATTTGTGGTTGTAATTCCGGTTTGTACAAAATTCTTGACATTATTTGGATACGATTTCAATTCTGTTGGGATGGGAACCCCATTGGCATCCACAGGAGCGTTCCACTGTACCGCAAAATATCCGCGATCCAGTTCGGGACCACCATTACCTCCTGACAGTTGGACATCCGGAAGTAAGTTACTGCCTCCTTGCGATTCTGGTGAAAAAGAGAACAAACCTGACGCAAACCTAGTTTGTTGTTCCAAGAATCTATAGGGAACATCAAACACCGTATTGGTAGTAAAGGAAACTTTCATTTTTTCCTTGTCCTTGGCCTTTTTGGTAGTGATAAGAACCACCCCATTACCTGCTCGGGAACCATATAGTGCCGCAGCACTAGGTCCTTTAAGGATACTTACATCCTCAATACTATTGGGATCCAAATCCGATACGGCATTTCCATAATCCACTCTGTTATCACTACCAAACCCCCCTATGTTGTTCAAGGAATTGGTTACCGGAACCCCATCTATAACAAATAGCGGTTGATTGTCCGAACTAAGAGAAATGGCACCACGAATTACCATGCTAACCGAAGAACCTGTACCTCCTGTAGAGTTTAGAGTTACACCCGCTACTTTTCCCGATAGGGAATTTAAAACATTTTCCTGGGCAACCCTTGTTAGTTCCTCTCCGGCAACATTTTCTACGGAGTAACCTAAGGATTTATCCTCCCTCTTAATACCCAAAGCCGTTACCACCACCTCGTCCAATGCCTCTGCACTGGGAGCCAGAGCAATATTAATGGTGGTCTTTCCATTCACTGCTATTTCCTGTGGTTCAAAACCCAAATAGGAATAAACAAGCGTACCGTTACCGTTTGGAACATTAATACTGTAGTTCCCATCAAAATCTGATGAAACTCCCTGGGAAGTCCCTTTAAGAACGATACTTACTCCTGGCAAAGGCATTCCATCTTCGGAAGATGTAACGCTACCCGTTACCGTATGCTGAGCCGATTGAGCCATAACCGAAGTGGTGCAGAAAACCAGCAACACCATGGACAGTTGCCCAAACATCCGAATTTTATTTTTTAAATATGTGTTCATAAAATTGTTTTGTAGTTAGTTATTTATTTTAAATGATTGCCACCTAAATGATTAATTCACAACTTCAAACGTGAGCACGAGTCCATTGGTGTTTATTCCCGGCGCACTAGGTTCTGCCGCCATAAACATGACCAACCTCATTGAATTATCCTTAATTTCCTGTACCATCACCTTGCGCTGAAAATCCATGAAACCAATGAATTCCGTACCCGAAAAATCCAAGGTACTTACCCCGCTATAAGTCAAAGAGCCTCCCGGACCAAATACAGAGGATACCGTAAGATCTTCATTTTCAACATAAGTAAATGTTGCATCCGATTCCGGGGTATAGGTCGCTGTACATAGCCCAAAGCTTTGATCACTGCTTGGGTTTACAATATTGGCACCACCTGTGGTGAGCAATTGAAAGACAAGCCCACTAAAAGAAGCCCCATCAGCCTTTACATCATGGCTATAACTTCCATCAAAATAAAAGGTAAATTCATCTTGATACACTTCTCCCAATCCAAGACCTACCCCAAATATACCGGCAGGCAATGGATTTGGCGCCCCATCAAATGGGGTTAGAGCAGCATCCGCATATGCAAAATAATCCTTATCGGAATGTCCACTGGAAAGTCTCCAGGTTTTACCATTAGTAGCGGTTGGTCCACCAGTAAGTAATATATAAGGAGTAAGATCTATTGCCAGCCTAACTTCCTTGCTAACAGAACTTCCATCTGAAGATGTGGCCGTTAATTTGGCTGTGTAGTATCCACCTTCGGAATAAACATGTACCGGGTTTTTCTCACTGCTAGTAGTTCCATCCCCAAAATCCCACGCCCATGAGGCGGCATTGTTGGTCAACCCTTGGAAGGCTACTTTTTTCCCCACGACACTCTGAAAAATATCGGCGGAAAGAGGAATATCTTCCGAACTGGAACTATCATCTGAGCTACAGGAAGACAGGGATAGTATCATCGAAAATAAAATTCCATACAACAGTATTAGATTTTTTTTAGTCATAAATAACAGTTTTTAGTTAGTTTTTTTGCGCTCAAAGATCAAAAATTAACAATTACCAAAATCTTGTTCCCTACTTGATAACCACTAGTTAACGATATGTTAATATTAGAACCTTTGGATTACACTATTACCAAAAATATATTTAAATTATTCAAAACAATTCAGATATATTATTAAATATGCATTATATATTAACCCTCGATTTAAGAAATTAAATATATTTTTGTAAAATAAGTCAATATTCTTATTAAGTTTTATGCATGCATAATAGGAGCATTTTTAACATTTAAATGTGAAGATTTATGAAAAATATTTCTTACAAACCTTGTAAGTTAAGATTTACGAATCTGATCTTTATCTTTTTAGTTTCATTTAATATACATTCCCAACAACTAAAGGCGGGTGCGGCCAAACGGGTAATTACCCCTGACCCGTTAATTTCCGTTTCTGGTGGTGTTGGCACCCCTAAGCCCACAACCGAAAAAAAAGGGGAACTTTATGTTAGGGCCATGGTACTGGAAAAGGGGAAAGAAAAAATAGCCATCGTTAATATAGACAATCTAGGATGGCCGGCAGCTCTGGGCAATAGAGCAAGAAAATTGATCAAGAACATTCCGTTCAACAATATATTAATCGGTGCCACACATACCCATAGCGCTCCGGACGCCTATGCTTTCCCTGACGAAAAAGGCAATTATGCAGCCGACTTAGAGTATCTTGACTGGTGCGTGACCCAAATTGCGGATGCGGTAAATGAGGCTTCAACAAATATGGAACCCGCCAAACTAAAAATTGCCGTTGGGGAAGCCAATGGTAAAATAGCCTACAATTATTACGCCCCGGATTTGTACGACCCAAGATGCGGTGTAATACAGGCCCTGGGTACTAAAGGCAAAAATAAGGACCTACCTATAGTAACTTTGGTAAACTATGCCATTCATCCGGAGGTAATAGGTAGTGATCAAGGAATACTTAGCCCAGACCTTATAGGTCCGTTGTACGACAGGATTGAAGCCAAGACAGGCGGGATGGCCTTGTTTATGAACGGTGCCCAAGGAGGAATGGTAACGGCAGACAATAGACAGGATGATAATACGGAAGCCAACGATTGGGAAGAATGCAAGCGAATTGGGAACCTTTTGGCAGACGAGGCCTTGAGGATTTTATCGGAGGCCCAAATCCAAGAGGATCCAAAACTATTTTGTACCTCCACACAGACCGAATTTCCAATAGATTCGGAAATGATGCGGTACATTTTAAACAATTCGCCCTTAAAAATGGGCAACTCTGACCAAAATGTCACTACAACCCTAAACCTATTGAATATTGGATCTGCGCAAATCCTGACCATACCAGGTGAAGCCCTACCTAATATAGGATACTATTTAAAAAGAAATATGCCCACGGAACATCCATTTCTGTTTGGATTGACCAATGATGCCTTTGGGTATATTTTGACCAAAGAAGATTTTAACAGTTTTAAAAGATATATGTATGTAAGTCGCACCAGTCTAGGGGAACAAACAGGAGAAATCCTTATCAATGATCTATTGACCCTAATCGAAAACAGTCCAAAACCTAACAAGTAAAGCAATTCTTAACCATATAATACAAGTTCCAAATGAGAAAGTTGGTTTCTATTTTTTTAACGTTGTCCTTATTATGTATATTTTCCTGCAAGGACAGTCCAAAAAAACTGGTGGAAAATGTTTCCCCAGCTTCAACTGAAATAACTCCTTCCATTGCGTTACAAAGTTACTTAAACAACGAAGATCAAACGTATAAATGGGAATTGAAAGAGAATTATGCCATAGGGGGTGTAACCGCTTATGAGCTTATGCTTACCTCCCAAAAATGGCGGGAACACGTCTGGACCCATGAACTCACCATAATAGTCCCCAAAGAAGTTGCCCATGACGGGGCACTTTTATTGATTACTGGCGGAAGCATAAAAGAGGGGATACCCAATTGGTCTAACAATGAAGAAGATAAAAAATCCATCAGTTTTGCACAGGTAGCCGAAAAGAACAAGGCCATAGTGGCCATTGTTAGACAGGTACCCAACCAACCACTATATGATGGCCTTACGGAAGATGAACTTATTTCCTTTACCCTTCACAATTATAAAAACGACAAAGACCTAACGTGGCCCTTATTATTTCCTATGGTAAAAAGTGCTGTCAGAGCCATGGATGCAGTTCAGGAATTCAGCAGTAAAAATCTTGAAAAGGAGGTAACACGCTTTACGGTAACCGGAGCTTCCAAAAGAGGCTGGACCACTTGGTTGACCGGAGCAAACGACAAAAGGGTAGAGACCATAGCACCAATGGTAATAGACGTTTTAAATATGCCCGTAAGCTTGGATTACCAAATTACGGCTTGGAACGAATATAGTATTCAGATCAATGACTACATTAAATTGGAAATCCCCCAAACTGTGGGAACCGAGGATGGCAAGGCCATAACCCAAATGGTAGACCCTTATTCCTATAGGGCCAATTTAACCATGCCCAAATTAATTTTTATAGGCACCAATGATGAATACTGGCCTGTAGATGCCATTAAAAATTACATCAACGATATTCCTGGTGAAAATTATATTCACTATGTACCCAATGCCGGCCATGACCTAGGTGATGGAAAACAGGCCATAAGGGCTCTGAGCGCCTTTTGGGGCAAATCCTTGAGCAAGTCGCCACAGACTTCCCTTTCCTATGACCTAACTACTGACGAAACCTCGGCGACCCTGACAGTCAAAACCACTTCCGATGAACTTGAAAATGCCTATATATGGTCTGCCGATTCATCGGACCGGGACTTTAGGGACGAAGAATGGACCTCTAAAAAATTGGACTCCAAAGACCACGACCATATTTTTCAGCAGGTAAAATTTCCACAAAGTGGCTATAAGGCATTTTATATAGATTTGGAGTACAAAGACCCCAACGGAGGGAAATATACCAAGAGTACCAGAATGTATGTAGCGGACGACGATGAAATTCTATAGCAAAAAACGGATATATTGGTTTTTGGGTATAATCACCTTTCTGCTATTATTGGCATTTACCTTTTTTTACGCCAGTGATACCAGCAAGGCCTTCCCCATTGACGAATATTATGCCTATGACCAGGCCATCCCGCTAAAAGATTCTCTTAGCCTACTAAAGGACACAACAGATTTTAAGTTATATCACATATCATATCAAAGCGTACACCAAAAAAAAGTAAGCGGTCTTTTGAGCCTGCCCAAAATTAGCCCCTCCCCCCTGCCCGTGGTCATTTTAATGCACGGCCTTGGAGACAACAAGAACGTGGATTACGTATCCTACGGCAACGATCTTTTTCTCAAAAATGGCTATGCGGTATTGAGGATCGATTTTAGCGAGCATGGGGAAAGAAAAGGAGATTTTCATGATTTTAGCCTAACCGGGAAATACAAATACTGGAGTAGGGACATTATAAGTCAGACCGTGTTCGACCTAAGGCGTGCGGTCGATTTTATTGAAACAAGGGAGGAACTGGATGCCCAAAGAATAGGATACTATGGTATAAGTCTGGGAGGAATTACGGGCACCATATTTTGCGGAATAGATAATCGAATAAAAGTGCCAATTGTTGCCTTGGCAGGTGGACAATTGAATTTATTGTACGAAAAAGAGGCCCTGACCAAGGAGGCAAAAGACTTTGTAAGCATTATTGAGCCCTTAAACTTTGTCAAGAAGATTGCTCCCCGTCCGTTCCTCATGTTAAATGCAAAAAACGATGAAATAGTACCTCCTTTAATGAGCACCCTGCTGTTTAATGAGGCACAAGAACCTAAAGAGATTATTTGGTACGATGCAAAACATAGGGACGCTCCGCTGGACATTATTTATGGAGACGGGCTCAACTGGTTTAAAAAATATTTATAAATTAAAACATCAAAAAAAAATGAAAAAGTCATATCTATTTACCTTATCCCTGAGCTTTTGCATGTCCCTCTTCTTAAGTGGTTGCGGGGAAAAGAAAAAAAATGTTGATGAAGCCATTAACAATTCCCCTACGGAACAGGAATCCACCTTGGAAGCAAAAAACTGGGCCGAAAAATTGGGGTGGCCTGCTGGAAAAAAAGTAATCATGTTACATGCGGATGACATTGGGATGTGTCCAGAGGCAAACATTGCTGCCAAGGACCAATTGAGCAAGGGGGAAATACAGTCTGCTGCCGTAATGATACCTTGTCCCAACGCCGAAGAATTCATCAATTGGGCCAAAGAAAACCCTGCTATGGATGTTGGTCTGCACCTTACGCTTACCAGTGAATGGAAAAAACATCGTTGGGGCCCTATTACGCCAGACGAAGAGGTCCCTGGACTATTAGATCCCGAAAACATGCTATGGAGGAGCGTACCGGAAGTAGTGCAACATGCTTCGGCCGAAGAGGTGGAAAAAGAAATACGGGCCCAAATTGAACAATCCATTGCCTGGGGTTATAGGCCGGACCATATAGACACCCATATGGGCACCTTGTTCGGGGATCCAAGTTATGTAAAGGCCTATATGAAAGTGGCCCAGGAATACGGCATTCCTGCAAATATTATTGATATATCCGTACCAGAAGTTTTGGCTGAATTTAGAAAACAGGGGTATCCTATGGACGATTCCGTAGTAAAAATGTCGGAAGAATACACTTTGCCCAAATTGGACTTTTTTAGCAGTGCGCCAAAAGCGGATTCATATGAGGAAAAAGTGGAAAGTTTTAAGACATTGATAAAATCCCTGCAACCCGGACTTACCGAAATCATTTTTCACCCGTCCGTTGAAACCGATAACCTAAGGGGCATTACGGGATCATGGCAACAAAGGGTTTGGGAATCACAGATTTTTGCGGATCCCGATCTCATTAATTTCTTCAAGGAAGAAGGGATAATTTTTACCAATTGGAAAGAAATCATGGCTAGGTTCAATTCCATGAAATAAATGGAGTTTTCAATCAAAATATACTCCACCTCGGAATGTAAAGGCGGTCACGGCTAAATAAAAGGTATTAAACCTCAGAGCAAGCCCGTCTGCCGACAAAGAAGCGAAAAATAATATTCATTTAGCGTCATATATTTTCTTATTATTTGATTTTCAATGTTTTATGAAAATATATTTTTCTTTGATTTTCCTTTAAAGTATCTTTAAAAGGCATTTTGTTGTACCTATGTTGTACCACTTTTTTCAAACTCATGGCAAGTATAAAAATTGTTCTCAGAAAAAAAAGTCGCATCAACGGATCTTTTCCGATTTACCTGCGTGTGACCAAGGATAGGAAATCAAAGTTTTTTAAAACTATTTTCAACGCCTTTCCAGATGAGTGGGATGCCAACTCCGAAATATTTACTAAAAGGAACCCTAACTATATTCAAAAAAACAGGCTGCTTTCTAACATTAAGGACAAGGCTTACCGCGTTTATCTAAATCTTAAGACCGAAAATGAACGTTTTACTCTTTCTGACTTCGAACATGCGTTCAGGGTGAGATCGAATCCCAATGGAAACAACATCTTTTATTTCTGGGACGATTTGATTTCCGAAATGTTGACTGCTGGAAGAACTGGTAGTGCCAGATGTCATAAAGATGCATTTTCTACCCTCCAAAAATTTCATGGTAGTACACGATTGAATTTTGAAAACGTCAATTTGGCATTTCTATCAAAGTTTGAAGGGTTTCTTCGTTTTCGCGGCGGTAGTGATGGGGGTATAAGTGTTCGAATGCGCTGCATACGAACCGTATTCAATATCGCGATAGAAAGAGACATGACCTCTGCCGACAATTACCCCTTCAAAAAGTATAAAATATCAAAGCTCAAAGGCAAGAGTGCTAAGCGGGCTTTGGAAATAAGTGAGATTTACAAAATATTGAATATGCCTATTTCCAAATATCCTGAACTTATTGATAGCCGTCATTATTTTCTTTTTAGCTTTTATACAAGGGGAATGAATTTCGCCGATATCATGAGATTGAAATGGAGCAATATCAAAGATGGTATCATTCAATATACACGTTTGAAAACCAAAGGGAATTTTAAAATAAAGATATTGCCCCCCGTCAAGGAAATATTGGATTATTACCGTATTCGGCCTACAGGAACCAGCTATGTATTTCCTTTGCTTAAAAGTGATCACCTTACTCCTATTGAAATCGAAAGGGCGAAAAAACAAACGCTAAAGATATTCAATATGGATCTCAAACAAATCGCATATCACTGCCAGATTGAAAAAACCTTGACCAGCTATGTAGCACGTCATAGTTTTGCCAATTGCCTTAAACAAAAGGGAGTAGCCACGGATGTTATTAGTGAATCATTAGGGCATCAAAATTTGGAAGTTACCCAAGCGTATCTAAAAGAATTAGATAGTTCGATATTAGACAAAGCTTCCGAGCTACTGCTGCCCCTAAAACCTACTTCCTATCCTCATCTCCGGATATGCTAGAGTATAAATGTGCAGCCTAGATATAGTACCGGAAGAATATGATAAATTTAATCGTCTATTAAATTTTTACTTGAAGGGTTGTTGATAAAAGCGTCCTATTAAAGGTAAATTAATGAAACCACTATAAAAGACGGGAAATGGGACAGTCTGCTGAGAGTCCTCTTGTTTTGTACAAAGTGTACTATCAATCGGCCGTTTTTTGGGACTCAAACTTTTTTTATTACCTGGTTCAATCTTAGCTCAAATCATGGCAGCGCAAACGCCATCACAGAACCCGATGGATTATCCTTGGTTCCTCGAACTGAAATCGTTACAAACTGTTTTCCTTCCACTTCGTAGGTACAGGCGGTAGCGTTGGCCATGGCCGGAAGGGTAGTCTGCCAAAGGGTTTCCCCTGTTGCCTTATCGATGGCGCGCAATTGTTTATCTTCCGAACCACTTATAAATATCAGCCCTCCAGCGGTAACTACTGGCCCCGACTTGCCTTCCTGTCCCGTGGGCGGCGCTCCTGCTTCCTGAAGTTCCTCGTAGTTGCCCAAAGGAACTTTCCAATCATATTCCCCTGTCGATAGGTTCAGGGCGTTCAAAGCGCCCCAAGGCGGTTTTACCGCTGGCCTCCCCTCGGAATCCGTCCAAGTCGTATAGCCCGTGGTGTTCAGGTATCTTGTTTCCTCGGTACTGTTGTCGACGACGGTTTTATTGGCCGTTGTACTGGAACCTCCCTCCAGTTCGAGCATATAGGCCATTATCGCTTCTTGTTGGCCTTCGTCGAATATACTGGCGTACCCGGGCATCATACCGACACCGTTCATGATCTTTTGGTTGATTATCTCCTTGGACAACCTTGAACCGATATCGATCAGGGAGGGATACACATCACTTCCTTTTTTCTCAGGGCCATGGCAAGAGGCACAATAAGAGCCATAGAGAGCCGCCCCTTGTTCCATCAGCGAAGCGTTCGCACCCACATCAATTTTTTCCTCAACGATAGTGATGAGCTCTGCGGCATCCATGGAACGGATAAAAAGAGTCGAAGTTTCCTTGTCAAAGGCCGCCCCGCCCCATTGCGCCCCGCCCCTTGTGCCAGGAAACATAAATGTGCCTTTCAGGTCGGGGGGCGTGAACATTCCCTCGTATCGAAGCGAGCGGAACTTTTTTAAAAGGGAATCATGGTTGTCTTCGCCGTAATTGGCCAATTCTTCCTCTGTAAAAGTCTGCCGTGCATACGGGTCGGGTTTGAGCGGAAAGGGTTGCGTAGGCCAAGCTTCTTCCCCTGGCATATAGGAAGGTGGAACTTTTCGTTCCTCGACGGGAAAAAGGGATTCCCCCGTTTCCCGATCCAGAACAAAAACAAACCCTTGTTTGGTAATCTGGGCCACCGCATCGATTTTTTTGCCGTCCCGATTTAGGGTAACCAAATTTGGAGGGGCCGGTAGATCGTAATCCCAAATATCATGGTGCACGGTCTGGTAATGCCAGACATATTCCCCCGTGGAGGCCTTCAACGCCAAAACGCAATTACCATATAGGTTCTCGCCCAGACGGTCGGCCCCGTAAAAATCGTAGGATGGCGAACCCAACGAGATGAAGACCATATCGCGTTCACTGTCAAGGCTCATGCCCGCCCAGTTGTTTACGCCTCCCGCCGTTTTATAGGCCTCCTTCGGCCACGTCTCATATCCGGGTTCTCCAGGAAGTGGTATGGTATGGAACGTCCAGACCAGTTCTCCCGTGCGGCAGTCGTAGGCCCGGATATATCCAGGGGGCGAACCGTACAGGTCCTGCAACCTGCCACCTACAATAATAAGATCTTTATAAACGATTCCCGGGGTCGTCAGGGCGATAAAGAGGTCCTTCGGGTCATCGCGAAGACCGATCTTTAGATCCACGCCTCCATTGTCGCCAAATTCCCCAACGCATTTTCCGTTTTGGGCGTTCACGGCCAAAAGACGGTCCCCTGACCCGAAAATAATACGCTTATCTTCGCCACTTTCCCAATAGGAAACTCCACGGACGGTGCCACCACCTTCCCCTCCATCAAAAGGATCGAAGGACCAGATTTGATCCCCTGTTTTGGCATCCAAGGCATAGAGCCATCCTTTTGCGGATACGGTATAAAGTGCACCATCGACAATGATGGGCGTGCATTGGCTCAGTCCGGGGCGGGCATCCGCAGACATGTCCTTTATGTTAAACGTCCAAACCGGTTGTAATCGGGCCACGTTCGAGGGATTGATTTCTTCCAAAGTGGAGTAATTTGAGCTTGCCGCATCCCCTCGATGATAGGCCCACGACCCATTTTCTTTTTTTTCTTCGGTCGCACAGCCTAAGAAACAAAGTAATATGGACATCACAAAGGTGCCTCTTAATGTTTTTACTCTAGTTCGTTTTTTCATTTTCCTCGGTAATTGTTCCATCCCATAAAATTATAATAGACAGAACAAACAAAATTCAGAAAATCAAACTAAAAAGTAAGTATTTCAAATATTATTGCCGGAAGGATTTGGGTATGGCCCCAGTTCTCTTTTTAAAAAAGGCATTAAAGTAGTTCGGGTACTCGAAACCCAAGGCATGGGCAATTTCTGAAATATTCCAATCCGTATGTTTTAATAAGGCCTTTGCCTCGCCAACAACACGTTCTGCAATATGTTCGGTACTGGTCTTTCCTGTGGTATCCTTGACCATGCGGTTCAGGTAGTTGACGTGTACGGAAAGATGCCTGGCAAAGTCCATAGCCGTCCGAAGCTGTACCGGTCGGTCCGGACTTACTATTGGGTATTGTTGCTCTATAAGCTCCAAAAATCTAGCTGTAATTCTTAACGGAGCCTTTTGATAAGGTTTATCCGCCTGAAAGGAATCCATCTTCAAGGCCTCTTGAATAAGCAGGGTAATGTAGGTGCGTATAATGTCCACCTTAAAATCATGGTTCTGGTCTTGTTCCGATAACAATCTTTCAAAAATGTCGGCCATGCTGTCCCATTGACGTTCATTAAGTTCAACCGCCGGGGCGGCCCCTATCCTGAATATCGGGGATTGTTGAAGGCTCTTTGAATGACGTCCCGGATTTAGAAATTCCTCTATGAAGAAACACGCATAGCCTTCATAGTTTTTAGACAATACTTCGGAGGAATACGGAAGATGGGGGTTGGAAAACCGCAGGTACGCACCCTCAAAGACAAAATGCTCGTTGGCCTGATGCACTTTGACCTTGCCCTTTACCAGAGCCATTTTGTAGAAGTCCCTTCGGGTATATTCGATATATCCCTTTGCCGTCGGTTCGATTTTGATGACCTTAAAGCCCTTTAGCTTTAAATCGGTCACGAACTCTTGGGAGGGTGTTGTCGTTCTAATCTTCATGTCCCTAAATTATGAAAATCAAACTAAAAAGTTAGCCAATGTTAGGGAGATTTATACGCACATACGGTAAGTTTCATTTATTTTTTTTGATGTTTATCAAGAGTACCGCAAAGGAGAGTTTTTCGGTAATTTTGCCTATTTTACCAAACTCTATGAGCAATCAGCCGTTTTTATTGTACTCCAAAAATCATAGCCTGGGGCTCGTAAAAGTTGGATATAATCATTTACTAAATAGGCGTGTACTGATTGATAACTATATTCGCTTTTGTGCAACCTAATAAAAAGACCTATAAAACTATATAACTATTATGAAAGGAAAAATAGCACTTGTTACAGGAGCTGCATCAGGATTAGGATTTGCAACTGCAAAAGCATTTGGCGAAGCTGGAGCGTCTATTGTTTTAGCCGACTGGGACGAAGATGCAGTAAATATTGCATCTCAAAAACTATCAGACAAAGGATTTACTACGCTTGCCATTGCTTGTGATGTATCTGATGAGGAGCAGGTTAAATCTATGGTTGAAAAAACTGTAAAAACATTTGGAAGAATTGACGCTGCTTATAATAATGCAGGCGTACAAAATGCCCTTGCAGATGCAGCAGACCAAACAAGAGAGGATTTTGACAGAGTAATGAATATTAACCTTCGAGGTGTTTGGAGTTGTATGAAATATGAACTTCAGCAAATGCGTAAACAAAAAAGTGGAGCAATCGTAAATTGTTCTTCAATAGGAGGAATTTTAGGTGGCGCACAAAGAGGAACTTATCACGCTTCAAAACACGGAGTAATCGGACTTACAAAAAGTGCGGCATTGGAATACGCTTCGCAAGGAATTCGAATAAATACCATTTGCCCAGGACTAATTCATACTGCAATGGCCGACCAAATGATAGCGGACGGACAAGGAGACGCAATAAATGAAATGTTGAAAGACGTTCCGATAGGTCGTTTAGGTCGTTCAGAGGAAATTGCCAATGCCGTACTTTGGCTTTGCAGTGATTCTGCAAGTCTAGTAATTGGACATACCCTTGTGGTTGATGGGGGATATAGTATCCACTAAAAAGGCAGCACACTTAAGTTGGCCATAATTCAACTTTCCCTTGAAAAACCAAAAACCTTAACTTTAAAAAGCGGCTGGGGTATGATCTTGGAAGACCCTGGGGGATTTACCAAGCCGAAATCTTAGCCAGGGCCGATGGTGTAGCATTCGTCTGCGGTGAAAAAAATCAGCTACAATTAAATATCCGACACATAGTATACCCGTACGAATTTGTTGGTAAGGCCGATTAATTGCAGCGGACAAGTTTCATTCTCTATCCCTACCCAACTTTGATATTTCAAGCCGTCCCGCGAAAGGAACAATTAAAAATACTTCACTCCTTTTCTAAAATAGTTTGAATAACCGGCCTTTTTAACGGAATCCAGTTTAAAAAAGCCAGCTCTATGGGGTGCTTCAAAAATTGGTGCCGATCTGAAGTATAAGTTGTGTTTGATCATCCACAATTTTTACCTGTTGCACACTGAGAGTCCCACACACGAAAACGATGGGTGTTATCTCAAACATTGCTGTTCTATCCCATCCGATTTCGATACTCGCTGGGAGTAACCCCCAATACTTTCTTCACATAGCGTGTGAAAAATGACCGACTTGAAAATTCCATTTCATCCGCAATTTCTGAAATGTTCAGATTTTCATTCTGTAAGAACAGTACTATGCGTTCCCTAGCGTAACGTTGAATCCATGCCGAAGCGGTAATTCCTGAATTTTTCTTACTGACATAATTTAAATATTTGGCGGTAATATTGAGGTGATCGGCGTAAAACCAGACTTCGCGCTTCTTCATACTATGTTCCCGGACCAACTGCACAAATCGCTCATACAACGTTCCGGTTTGCAAACTACGTTTTCTCCGTTCGTATTCCCTGGCGAACGTATGCCACATTTCAAGGACAAACAACCGCATTTGTAGTCTTAATGCTTCCTCGTAAAAACGATGTTCCCTATCCTTAAATTTATCGTGTAACAACCGAAAATTCGATAGCACCCTTTGTTTGTCACTTTTTTCATTAAGTTGTTTTACAGGATATTGGCGGGAATGCAACGTCGCATCGATTCCCCATCTTTGATCCGGTAAATTATCGTTCAGGAATTCATTTTCCACCAGCAGGACCGTTGCTTTAAAGCCCTTTGAAAATACAAGGTCGGCCAACTTACTGTTTGCAAACCAAAACACAAATTCCCCGGTTTTACAGGTGAGCTTCGTATCGTTGAACAAAAAAGTAAGCTTGCCTCGATGACAAAACAAATGTGCGTGATAGTTTTCATTAAAGCCATGCGGAAAGGCCATTCCATTCGTCATTTCAAACAAAATAATACGTGGCAGTTCTTCCTCCTTCGGTGACATTGTTATAGGTTTCAGCAAAAATAAGTAATATTTGAAATTATCTACGTAATTAGTGTAACAAATGTAATGAAAAGCTTTTTTAATTTTGTATTACAAAAAGATTCGACAACATGGAGACAAACACGATTTTTCAAAGGCTATTGGATGGCAAGGAAGTTTCATTCGACGATCCGGATTATCATAAAATCGGGGATGCCTGTAATCGGACACGAAATTTACTCATAGACCTGAACAATGAAGCGGACCATGAACAAATCAGAAAACTGCTGGCCAAAATTACCGCTTCTGAAATAGACGTTACAATAACCCTTTTTCCACCGTTTCAAATCAATTACGGAAAGAACACCAAAATCGGCAAAAACGTGTTCATCAATTTTGATTGCACTTTTTTGGATTTGGGAGGTATCACAATAGAAGACAACGTAATGCTTGCACCAAAAGTAAGCTTGCTTTCCGAAGGCCATCCTATTTCAGCCAAAGGGAGACAAACGCTGACAACAGGCAAAATCCAAATTAAAAAGAATGTCTGGATCGGTGCCAATGCAACCATTTTACAAGGCGTGACCATTGGAGAAAATTCTGTAGTGGCAGCGGGTGCAATCGTTTCAAAAGATGTCCCTGATAATTCGGTTGTTGGCGGTATTCCTGCAAAGGTTATAAAAAAATTGGATAGTTAATAAATGAAAATAATAATTACAGGCGCTACTGGAATGGTGGGCAATTTGGTATTGCAGAAAGCACTCGCATCAGATAAAATAACTGAAGTCATAAGCTTTTCTCGCAAACCAACTGAAATGAAACACCAGAAAATCAACGAGTTTCGCATAGAGGACTTTGAAAACTATTCCCCTTTTAGAGAAAAATTTAAAAATGTAGATATAGGTATTTTTTGTATTGGCGTTTACACCGGCGCAGTTAAAGATGAAATGTTTAAAAAAATTACGGTGGATTATGCGGTAGCATTCGCCCACGAAGTACAAAAACAAAGTCCGAAAGCCACCTTGTGCCTGTTAAGCGGAGCAGGTGCAGACAGAACTGAAAAGAGCAAAACCGCATTTGCCAAATATAAAGGAATGGCAGAAAATAAAATTTCGAAAATGGATTTGGCTTTTTACAGTTTCAGGCCCGCCTACATCTATCCTGTTGTACCACGAAAAGAGCCGAACATTGGTTATAAATTATTGAGAATATTTTACCCTGTTCTAAAATTATTTGGCAAAAAATACAGCATCAAATCTACAGAGCTTGCTTCGGCAATTCTGAATGTGGGCATAAATGGTGCCGACAATCAAATACTTGAAAATAAGGATATTTTAAAATATATAAACATGAAGAGATGAGGCTACTTATTCTTGTAATTTGCATATACGCCGGCAATTACCCCTTAACAAACGGCAATAATTTACCTGTTAAAGATTCAGCTATGTCAACTTTTACAAATGTGATTACTATCGAAATTGGCTCTCAAAGCTACAAGGCTACCTTGTATAATAATCCAACTGTTGAGGCATTTAAAGAGTTATTACCTCTTTCAATCAATATGGTTGAATTGAATCAAAACGAAAAATATTATGACCTACCAAAAAGTCTTCCTACAAATGCTTCAAAGCCCACAACCATCGAAAATGGCGATTTGATGTTGTATGGCTCAAAGACATTGGTGCTTTTTTACAAAACATTCCCAACCTCGTACAGCTACGCCAAAATTGGAAAAGTAGAAAACCCGGCAGGGTTAGCAAAGACATTGGGAGAAGGAAATGTAAAAGTCACTTTTAAATTGGAATAACAAAATAAGGATTAAGATGAGAATAATAGCAATAATAATGATTGCAGGCTTATCCTGCTTGGCTCAATCCTGCAATACAAATACAGAAACAAGACAAGAAACAATGAAAACCGATAAAAATGAATTGAACGCCATCTTTCCAAAAGGACAAAAAGGCCCAGCTGAAAACTTTACAGGAAACGCCTTCAACATAAGTTTGGTAGATGTAGATTCTACGTACACTACTGCAGTAGGTAATGTATTTTTTGAACCAGGTGCGAGAAGCAATTGGCATTCGCATCCGGCAGGTCAGATATTGATTATCACTGATGGGGTTGGCTACCATCAAATTGAAGGTCAACCCATCGAAACCATTAAAAAAGGAACCGTTGTTAAATGCCCGCCAAATGTCCGTCATTGGCACGGGGCAAGTCCCGATGTGGGATTACAGCAATTGTATATTGTTCCCAACACCGAAAAAGGAATTGTGGATTGGCAGGAAGCAGTGACAGATGAACAGTATATAAAAAAATAAAAGGAAATGAAAAATATAAGAATAATTATGGCCACCCTGTTCATTTGTGGACAGGCATTAAGTCAGAATGAACAAAATGATTTAGAAATGAGAAATAAAGATGAATACACTTTTAAGTTAAGTGATAAAGTTACGCGTGAAAAAGTGACATTCAAAAATCGCTATGGAATTAAACTTACAGGAGATTTGTACATCCCAAAAAATGCAGGTAACGCAGCTTTACCCGCCCTTGCCATCAGCGGACCTTTTGGCGCGGTAAAGGAGCAGTCATCAGGATTGTATGCTAACCAAATGGCAGAGCGTGGCTTTATAGCATTGGCATTCGACCCTTCTTATACTGGTGAAAGTGGCGGGGAACCACGTCACGTAGCATCGCCCGATATCAACACTGAAGATTTTAGTGCGGCAATCGACTTTCTTGGCATCCATGGAAAAGTGGACCGGAACAAAATTGGTATCATAGGAATATGTGGTTTTGGTGGTTTTGCCCTGAACGCTACAGCAATTGATAAGCGTGTGAAAGCCGTAGCAGTTACCAGTATGTATGATATGACCCGTGTGATGTCCAAAGGGTACGATGATGTTGTGACCTTACAGCAAAGAACAGATTTATTGGAGGGACTTGGGGAACAACGCTGGAAGGATGCTGAGAATGGGGAGTATACACCATCGTCAAATAACCTTCCCGAGAGGCTGACCGGGAACGAGCCAAAGTTCGTTAAAGATTATTTCAACTACTATAAGACCAAAAGAGGGTTTCATTCCCGCTCCATAAACTCAAATGGTTCATGGACCGCTACTACCCCGCTGTCTTTTATGAATATGCCGATATTGACGTATATAAAGGAAATTTCACCAAGACCTTTATTGATCATTGCTGGTGAGAATGCGCATTCCCGCTATTTTAGTGAAGATGCGTTTAATGCTGCAGCGGAGCCCAAGGAATTGGTATTAATACCTAATGTTGTCCACGTGGATTTATATGATCAGGTGGATTTGATTCCTTTCGAAAAATTGGAAGCTTTTTTCGAAAATAAACTAAGCAACAAAATAGTTCAACCATGAAACTTTTGAGGATATTTCTTCTTACTTTTTCAATCGGTAACTTGGCCTTGGCTCAGGATACTCTAATTATAATGCCGGAACCATACTCGGTTCAAGATTTTCCCGAGTCAGGAGCAACTTCCGATCGGATGGAGGTCTTAAACATAGCCTCCGATACTACCCAGGTTACCTATGTCAATGATGTAAAGTATATCACTCGAGACGGTGTGGACCTGGCCTTGCAGATCATCGTCCCAAAGCATGGTAAGGGTCTCCTGCCCTGTATCGTGTATGTACAGGGATCCGCTTGGATGAAGCAAAATGTCTATGCCAATCTTCCCCAGTTGGCCCAATTCGCCAAAAGGGGATATGTCATCGCCATGGTGGAATACCGCCCATCATCCGTTGCGCCCTTTCCTGCACAGGTACAGGATGCCAAGACTGCCATTCGGTTTATGAGAAGGAATGCGGAAAAATATCGAATAGATACAAACAACCTATTTATTTGGGGAGATTCATCCGGCGGGCATACGTCATTGATGGTCGGTCTGACTCAAAACAACCCGGAACTGGACACTGAGGCATACGAGGAATTCTCAACAAAGGTAAATGCAGTCGTCGATTTTTATGGCCCAACGGATATTGCGCAGATGAACTACGAACCATCGGTAATGGACCATATCGGTGCCGAAAGCCCAGAGGGTAAATTGATTGGAGGAAAAAACGTTCTTGAGAACAAGGAGCTTGCAGCTCGAACCAATCCAATCAATTATATTAATGACTCCGCAACAGCCGCACCCATTCTAATTATTCACGGTTCAAAAGACAGGCTTGTTCCTTTTAAACAAAGCGTCCTTTTGGCCAATGCATTGGAACGAAAGAATTATCGCTATGAGTTCTATCAACTTAAGGGAGCCGACCACGGAACTTCTGAATTCTGGACAACGGACATATTTGAAATTGTCGACGCCTTCCTAAAGGCTAACTTAAGATGATGTCACCATCAATTATAACAGGTCAAATGCCCGATAAGCTTTTTTGGAACATGAAAAGCATGCTAACAATACTTGTATTCCTATATTTTTCGAATGTACTTTCACAAATGGAAGATGGACCAATAACCTATATATCGGGTTCTGCTGGAGCTACCACTAATGGCATATCGTTCGTGCCCAATTTTTCATTGGAGCAACCTGCCGCCATTTTCAATCTTACCTTAGAAAGGGGACGTTTTAGCTTTGAACCCGAATTTACCTTTTCACTTGAAGAGGGTCGGGCATGGTACCAGGTCTATTGGTTGAGGTATAAGCTTCTTAATGAAGGAAAGTTTAGACTGCGTACGGGCGGGCATCTTGGTCTAAACTTTGCCAAGATTCTAGATGAAGGTAATGATGAGGTCATCAAGGCCGAACGCTATCTGGTTGGAGAATTGGCACCTAGCTATAAACTCACTATAAACAGTACTGTTGGCTTACAATATATGATTGCCCGGGGATATGATATTCAAACTCGGGATATTCAACACTTTTTGATGCTGAATGCTAATTTCAGCAATATCAAGATTTCCGAATCACTGTTTTTTGAGATATCGCCACAGGTTTTTTATCTCGCTACTTTTGGACCGGGCGAGGGATATTATGTGGCTTCGACCATTAAGCTTTCCAAGTCAAATTTTCCCCTGTCCCTGTCTTCTTTGATTAACACGAATATCTCGACCGACATACCGGGAAAGGATTTTCTATGGAATTTGACGTTGACCTATTCCTTCAATAAAGCAATTACTTACAAATAACAAGTCCTTTAAACTTTTAAAAAATTTGTTAGGTGATAAGAATATAGGAATTCTTCTTTTATTATTGGGATTTATCGATTTTACAAAAGTCCTGTGTAACCAAGGATTTTTGAGACAATTAAAGACAGCCCTTTTTGCACATTTCGTCCCAAAACTTACCCCTAAACTTTGCGCGTGGATCCTGTGGAATTTTTGTAGTGTTCCGTTAGATAAGCGTTAAGCAAAAATTCCACGAGGGCGCATCCTACATAAGTGATTTTGTATTCGTTCATTTTTGGTCAAGGGTACGTGAAAGAGCGTTGGCAAAGATAAAGGCATGCGGCGTTTTTTCTATGTCGCATGCTTTTGTCAGCTGTACCGAGGAGGTTGAAATATCCGAAGGTTTTTCAACTTCCACAGGGGCTGGATTCGTTTTTCGGTATCATTCAATTATTATCTTAGTCAAATTCTTCTTCCAACCTACTTTTAAGTTTTTCAAAATCTTCAGGGGCCATGTTCAATTGTAACCTGGGCTTCCCGAAACTCCCTTTTACCAATTGCACCTTGTTTAACAGGGCAATAAACGCTGCCCTGTTCTGCCGTAGGTCGCGTTTTAGGCTGGTATTTTCTTTTTCTATAACAATGGCCTCTTCTACCTTTTTAAAGAATATATCCTTTTCCGATTTGTCTTGCCGACCCTTCATAAGCGGGAGAGCTTTCCCCCTTTTCTTTTGGGGCGAGTGTTCGAATAAAAGTTCCATCATGGCCTTGGTCGGAAGCACCCCATGTGTTTCCATCTCCTTTATCATGGCCGCCATTCCGTTGAACCTTTTTTTAATCAGGTTCTCCAAAGTCCTGCCCGTGGGTCCAAAGGACTCTTTGGGCGAGATCTCGTTATAGAAAAAGAAATCCAGCATCGTTTGAAGGGCCTCAGAATGGGTTTTAAAAAACTTTCTGGAAAACTTCTGAAACTTGGTCGCCGTTTCAATTTTTACCCGGATGGTTCGAAATGTGTCCAAAGTCTTTTTGTTTAATTTCTAATTTGACTAAAATTTTCGCCTTTTTACAGGGGTTTCAAGGCGATTTGACGCAAGTTTGGCTTAGAAAGGAAGTAACTTTTATTTAGAAAAAATTGTAGTTTTTTGATTACAAGAACGTTACAACTCGGGCATATACCGCAACACCGCGACAGCGTGTTGCCCTCTTGCTCTTCCCCCTTAGTTTTACATTCATAGTTTTCATAGAGGTATTTATGATATTGAGTTTTCTTTTTTACCCACTATTTCCTCCGGCTCGGGCCGTCCAATTTCAATCGGTTGAACATCCTTGCGAAACGGTCCGAGATCTGCCTTCCGTACCGATGCTCTATTTGGGGAAAGTCCAGGTTGGTCGTGATATGCGTTTTTGTCCCACGGGTTTCAAAATTCCTGTAACGGTCGAGCAAGATCCGCACGAATATGTCCTCCTTTCCGTATTGGTACACATTGTTCCCGACCGTTTCGCTCCCCAGGTCGTCGAACAGGAAGGTCCCCTTGGAATAGTATTCGATGACATTGTCCTTGTTCTTTTCGGTATTGTACCTATCCACTACTTCCTGGGCGCTGATGATAGGAAACCACAGTGCCCTTAGGCCGTACTGTTCGGACATGTTCCGTATGATCCTGAAGCTCGAGGTCTTCCCGGTGCCGAACGAACCGAAAACGAAAAGTCCCTTTCTCAGCGAGATGTTCTCCAAAAGCTCGAACGCGGGGTCCCCGTTCCAATACCTGCAAAAATGCCCGAGGAAATTCTTGTTGCCGCTATCAACTTCGAAATCGAGATCGTTACGGGCACAATATTCCTGTGCCGCCCTGTAAAAAATCTTTTTGAAAAACGCAGGGGCACATAACGGTTTTCCATCCCTTAACTTTTCCCGAAACTGTCCCGACCATCCCTTTTCCATGGCGACTATTCCAATATTGGATTTCTATCTTTTTTTTCTTGTTCTAAAGAAGTAAATGGTTTTTTCCCTTTTTTTATTACTTGTTTGGTATACCGGTCACTTTTGTCGGTGCTGTCCGGACATTTATGTCCAGGCCGCCACGAAACCATTGTCCAGTCAGGGTCGCCGGTTCGGGGCTCGAACCGTAACAGGCTTTTCAGGTAGCGCCTTCTTCCGTTAAAGGAGGTTTCCGCTATCCAGCCCAAGGACTTCAACAGGGAAATGTATCGTGTGACCTGTCGTTCGGAAATTTGGAGAAAGGAGGCGATGTACTTATTGGACATATAACATTCCCTCCCGTTCTCGGTAAAGCTGTGTATCTCCAGAAACAGGATCTTCGCATGCCAGTTCACCTGCGTGTTCAGGTAGATCGATCTCGGTATCCAGATGCCCTGAAAATTCCGTTCCCTAGGTTTCATGCCAATGGTTTTCCGGTTACCTTATGTTCTTCATCAGCTGCTCGTTGAACCGATGCTCCAAAGTCTCGTCCGAAAGGTCGGGTTCCCCCAAGAGCCAGGCATCGATGGTATCCTTATCGAAGAATTTCTGGCGGATATGGGGATTGTTGCCCATGGGGATGAGCTTCAAATGGGTCAGTTTGTAGATTTTGCTCTTTGACAGCCCCGTATAGGCGGCAAGATCGTCGACGTTCATGACTTTTTTGCGGTGGCCGAGCAGTCCCTTGATATCGGATAGCAACGCTACCACGTTTTCATTTTTTTCCATGGTTTATATTTTTAGGGTTCGGCCCAAATTAGAAGTGTAGGTCAGGCCAAAGGAAAACCAAGGAAATTTTAACGTTTCTAAGCGTTGGTTTTTGAGGAATTTTCAGCAATTCCCAAAAATCGGTTCGAATTGCGCAATACGTAATTTTCATTTGATCGTATCGCACAACGGTATTTATGGGAGATGTTATTAGAATGGAAAGTGTTTTAATGATTCCTATTAAACATCAAGAAATCGGAAGTAGTGAATGTAAATCCAATTTGTTGTACCTATGTTGTACCACTTTCATAAAAATAGGCCTCCGGGAAACCGGAAGCCCTATAAACATTGGTGATCGCGACAGGATTCGAACCTGTGACCGTCTGCTTAGAAGGCAGGCCCTGAACCCAATAATAGGAATCGACCCAAGGGTCGAGGTATTGAACCTAGATCCCGCCGAAAAAGGCGGGATTAGTTCAACTTATAATTTTCAGTGCGTCTTACTGACTTCTCAAAATTGAGTTTCACTATTAAAATAAGCCCTAAATACCTCCTACCTTGTCACATGGTAATTTGTTATAGCCCTTATACATCTTGTGACTATCGGCCTAAAATGTAGCTAAACCCAACTACCACAAGGTCGGTGGTCATATCGTAGGCCACTTCACTACCTGGGATAGCCCCCGTAGGATTGGTATCCGCATTCCACGGACCGCCAGCGCTATCCGGTGTCGGATTTAATAAGGGGCCACTGGTGGAACCACTGCTAGTTCCATGGTGATAGGCAACATCTAGGCTAAAGCGTGGATTGAGCTTATAGCTAAACCCAAACTGAAACGCATTTTTAATAACTGCCGTGGCAGGAGAGGACATAAAAACAAATTCTTCCCGAATAGGATTTTCACTATAGGTATATCCAATCCTTAAAGGCAAATTTTGGATGCCTTTATATTGAAGTCCAGTTGAGACCACAGAGATACTTTGCCATCCAAAACCCTGGACGGCACCGGTAGGAAACCCTGAGAAATCTCCACTTTCAGCCAATTGCCAGCCAGATTTTTTGAACCCATCCGTATTTTCATAGTCTATAAAACGGTAATCCAAGGCATAATCGAAATCCCACATAGAATAACCTAGGCCCACGGAGTAGATGGCGGGGTAATCCATATTGAAATCTACACCTGGAGCCTCACTGCCATCCAGATAAGTATTATTAAAACTAAAATCATTGAAAATCTGTTTGGATTTATAGGAAGCACCTATCTTTAATCCACTTCCCGAGTCATAAAAAAGTCCAATTTGGGCTCCAATTCCAAAAGCCGTAGCCTTGTCACTGTTGGGATAACCTAGAGTCTGACTAGGTGCTGCCAATGGATTGGGTCCAATTTCCAAGGTAGCATAATTAAAATTAGGTTGTATCCCCAAGGAAATCTTGTCCGTTAACTGATAGGAGTAGGCTAAACTAAGCTGCAAAAGGGCATAATCCGATTCTATATGTCCAAAGCCCCCTGAACTCTGCGGCATGGTTATGGGATTGTCTTGACTTTCGGGAAAAGTAACCCCAAAACCAGAAACCCCAAAGGCCGAAATTCCAAAGGTATGTTTGCTTTCATCCTTTCCCCAGACATAAGCCAAGGCCGGGAGTACAGAGACTCCCCTAACATCACCCGTTGTCCCACTAAAGGGCCCGTTTTGGGTTGGTACGGTCGATGAAATAGAAGGATCTGAAAAAAACAGGCCAGCATTAAAGGAAAGTATTTGTCCGTCAAATTTTGAAAGTGAGGCGGGATTCCACAATAACGCTCCGTTAATATCCAGGGGCTGAGCCGTGGCGGCCCCGCCCATCGACATGTTTACACCTCCTACCCCCTGAAGTACATGGCCTACCTGTGCTTTTGTAGTTGTGCCCAACATCAGTAAAAATAATGTAAGAAGAAATCCTCTGCTTTTCGCATTTGTCCTCATCAAGTCCTTGATTAATATGTCCATAAATGGTTATAATTTTTAAATTTCTCGCCTAGCATAATTTTAGGCTATTCAAATGAGGCGCAAAAATACATAAATTAAATCTATAGATTTAATAGGATAACAAAATATTAAGAAGTAACATACAAAAGGACACCCCAGGCATTGATCGTAGGGGCCACATAAATACTACCGAGACAAAGAGGTTTATAAATATCTCAATCGGTACTTTGAATATCCTAACCCCTTTAACATTAAAATTAGGAAATGTTCGATTTTTGGTAAATTATAATGCAAATCCAATAAAATTTAATAAGGAAAATAATTTTTAAAAAGTTTTATTTGTGTATCTCCCAGTTTTTGGGAAAATAATAATGATTTATTTAAAACCTATTTGTCATGAATTCTACCTCTGGAATTATCCTTGCCATTTCATTGATCATTATTATGTTCGGGATGGGCCTATCATTGACCCTTTCAGATTTTAAGAGGGTTGTTAGTTATCCAAAGGCCATGATCATAGGGCTTATCTGCCAGATGTTGTTGTTACCAATCATAGGATATTTCATTGCCATTTCCCTAAGTTTGTCGCCCACCACCGCTATTGGCATTATGTTATTGGCGGCCTGTCCTGGAGGACCAACATCCAATATGCTTACTTATTTGGCCAAAGGCGATTTGGCCTTGTCCGTTTCCCTAACGGCCGTGTCGAGTATAATTTCCATTTTAACCATCCCTTTCATTGTGCAATTTGCATTGGAAGAATTTTCCAATGAAAGTATGGCCATTACTGTCGATGCCATAACCATGATAAAACAATTGTTGGTAATAGTCATCATACCTGTAGGAATCGGCATGTTGATAAAAAGCAAATTTGAAGCTTTTGCCAACAAGATGGAGAAACCCGTAAAAATAGCTTCTGCTATTATATTTATATTGGTAATCATTGGGGTAACCATTAGCGTCAAGGATGTTTTTATGAGTTACTTGAGCGAGGCAGGGCTACCGGCCATTCTGCTCAATGTGAGTACCATGACCATAGGGTTTTTAATGGCAGTACTTTTTAAACTAACAAGACCACAGGCCATAAGTATATCCATTGAAACCGGAATACAAAACGGAACCTTGGCAATAACATTGGCTACAATTGCCCTAAACAATGCGGAATACTCTATTGTACCTGCCATATACGGGCTCTTAATGTTCATTACTGCCACAGTAATTATTTTTATCCGTAAACCACTTGGAATAAAAGATGAATTAAGCCTGGACAAAGACCCGGCCAATTAATCCTTGCAAACATAAGATGGGAAAAAATCGATTTATTGTTGCCCTTATTTTATTCATCTTTTTTGTCATTTCCTTTCTAACCAATATTTTAGGCCCCTTGATCCCTGATATCATATCGGATTTCAAGGTTAGTTTAACCATGGCCGCCCTATTGCCATTTGCCTTTTTTGTTGCTTATGGTGTATTTTCCATTCCCTCTGGGGTAGCGGTAGAGCGCTACGGCGAAAAACAAGTGATCTTGTCCGCATTTTTAATATCCTTTATCGGTGCCATTTTATTTTCAATTTTTCCCAATTTTCCCATAGCGCTAATATCCCTATTTTTAATTGGTTCGGGAATGGCCATGTTGCAGGTGGCTATTAATCCCTTATTAAGGGTTGCTGGGGGCGAGGAGCATTTTGCCTTTAATTCCGTTATGGGCCAATTGGCGTTTGGAATGGCCTCTTTTATGAGTCCCTTCCTTTTCACATACCTAGTGCTTAATTTGGAAGACTACCCTGGCCCTGACAATTCCAATTTTATCATCAACATTTTTCACAACCTAGTACCCGAGAATTTACCTTGGGTTTCCCTTTACTGGATATTTGCGATGATCTCGCTCATTATGGTCATCTTCATATATCCCATAACATTGCCCAAGGTTGAAAGGAATGAAGAGGAAAAAGCGGGTTCATGGGCCACAAACAAAGACTTGTTAAAAAACAAAAAAGTTATCCTATTCTTTATGGGCCTATTTGCATATGTGGGTACTGAACAGGGTGTAGCCAATTGGATGTCCCAATTTTTATCGGAATATCATGGTTTGGACCCTAGAATAGAGGGTGCCAATGCCATATCCTTGTTTTGGGGATTATTGACGGTGGGCTGTATCCTAGGGTTACTACTATTGAAATTTATGGATAGCAAATTGGTACTTAAAATATTTTCAGGGGCTGCCATTCTAAGTTTGACAACGGCACTTTTCGGCCCTGCCCATATAGCGGTTTTGGCGTTCCCCCTGGTAGGCTTTTTTGCCTCTGTAATGTGGTCCGTTATTTTTTCCCTAGCATTGAACTCCGTTAAGGAAAACCACGGAGCCCTGTCGGGCATATTGTGTTCCGGAATTGTAGGTGGGGCCATTGTCCCCCTTATAGTTGGGGCTTTAGGTGATTTGGTTGGACTAAAAGGTGGTATGTTCTTTTTGTACATCACACTTGGTTTTATTTTTAGTATTGGATTTTGGGCAAGCCCCTTAGTCAATAACAAAACAATAAAGCTTAAAGAATTTTTCGGCAATAATAAAAAATCTGAACCTTAAGGATAATTAATTATGGTCATGAGAATAGTATTTGCTATATGGATGTTTCTATTGATTGTTGGCTGTAAGCCCAATCAATACGATCCTTCCCTGCCGCCCAAAGGCTTTGCAAATAACATTACTCTTAAAATAGCGTATACGCTAGGTGCTATTGAGCCAACCCTTACCAAGGTAGCTATCCCGGAAACCATCCAAGAATATAAGGATCTGGTTTATAAGACCATCGACTCCACCTCATTAAAGCTGGATATATATCGACCTAAAGCCTTAAAAAAAGAAGCTCCCCTTATTATTTTTATACATGGTGGGGCTTGGGAAAAAGGAAAGAAAAGCAATGTGTTGCATTATTTGGTCAGCTATGCAAAGAAGGGATATGTAACAGCAACCATACAATACAGATTAAGCGGCGTGACAAAGTACCCTGCACAAATCTTGGATGTTGCAGATGCCGTTCAATGGTTGAAACAGCATGCAAAAGAATACAACATTAATGTAAATAAGGTAGCCATAGCCGGTGGTTCTGCAGGGGCACATTTGGCCATGCAGTACGCCTATGCCAATTCTTCCAATACCGTTGACAGCAATGGTATACCCACCAATGTGCAGGCAGTAATAAATATTTATGGGCCTTCCGATTTAACAACCGAAATTGCAAAAAAAGAAAAAAGGGTACATCGATTATTTGGAAAGACTTATGGGGAAGCCCCGGAAATGTACAAAAGTGCTTCACCAATTTTATATGTAAATAAAAACTCCCCGCCAACTATTTCCTTTCATGGCACTTTGGATGAACTGGTCCCTTATGGTCAGTCCAAAAAACTTCATGAAACCCTAAAATCTTATGGGGTACCCACTTACTATCACGAATTAAAGGGTTGGCCACATGCCATGGACCTTTCCGCAAAGGTGTTCTCCTATATTCAATATCATACAGATATATTCTTGGAAAAACATTTAAAATTATGATTAGAAATATATTCATTCCCATAATTGCACTAACCTTATTGCTGGGCTGTAAGGCCAAACAGTATGATGTGTCCGTACCCCCAAAGGGATATTCCAACAATACCACCTTAAAGATAGCCTATGCAACTGGAGCTTTAAAATTAATTGAAAGAGACTTCCCTGTTCCTGAGGATATAAAGGAATACAAAGATGTCGTCTACAAAACCGTGGACTCCATTCCACTTAAATTGGACATTTACCATTCCAAGGATATAAAAAAAGATGCTCCTCTCATAATTTTCATCCATGGCGGTGCTTGGAAAAAAGGAAACAAGCACGATTATTTGGTGTATCTAGCCAGTTTTGCACAAAAGGGCTATGTTACAGCTACTATTCAATACAGATTAACGGATGTCGCAAAATATCCTGCCCAGCTACATGATGTGGAAGACGCAGTGAGATGGCTTAAACTAAATGCCGCCAATTATCACATAGATGCCAGTAAAGTTGCCTTGGTCGGCGGTTCTGCGGGTGGCCATTTGGCCATGATGAATGCCTATTCCAACACTGCTGATGACGTGGATGCAAACGGGGTTTCTGCCAATGTACAGGCTCTTGTAAATTTTTATGGCCCTTCCAACCTTACCGATGAAACGGCCATAAATGCATCCTCGGTTCAATATCTGATAGGTAAATCCTATGAAGAGGCTCCAGAAATGTATAAAAAGGCCTCCCCCTTGTTTCTAATCTCCAAAGACGTGCCCCCGACCCTTACATTCCAAGGCACTTTGGACGAGTTGGTTCCATATGAACAATCGGACATTTTACATGCTACCCTACAAAAGGCCGGTGCCATTTCGTTTTATCACAAACTAAAAGGGTGGCCGCATACCATGGATGCCTCGGTAAAAGTCAATGCCTATTGCCAATACCACATGGATCGATTTTTTGAAAAGTACATCCCATTAAACTAAAAAATTAGGAATCCCAATGAAGTTGCTCAAAAGAATAGCGAAAATCACAGCCTATGCCATGGGAATGGTCATAGGCCTAGTGCTTCTTGCTATTTTTATAGCTAGCTATAAATACAATAGTATTGTAAAGGCAACTCCAAAAAACCAAACAGAAAGCGTAAGCCCGGGAGAATTGGGCAAATATGTAAATACCTTTATAGGTACCGGAGGCTTTCCGTATTGGGTATGTGGATTTAACTTTCCGGGCGCTACGGTTCCCTTTGGAATGGTCCGCCTAAGTCCTGAAACCATGTCTTTCTACAATAACACCAAAGATTTTAGCACTTCTGGGTATTACTATGGGGACAACAAAATATTAGGCTTTAGCCATACCCGATTGGCTGGTACAGGTGCAACCGATGGAGGGCATTTTCTATTTACACCAACAACTACCCCCAGTGATAAAGTTGATTTCACATTGGATTATGCACATAAATTTTCCCATAAGGATGAAATCGCATTTCCGGGCTATTATCGTGTAACATTGAAAAAAGAGGACATTGTTGCCGAACTTACGGCCACGGAACGTAGCGGCCTTCACCGATATACCTTTCCAAAAGAAGGCAACAAAAATTTAATTATCCATATTACCAATACCACTGGAAACCACCGTGCTAAAGAAGGATTTGTCCACATACTCCCTAAAAACAATGAAATTGAAGGTTCGGTCAGGACATTTGGCAGCTTTGCAAGTCGATTCGGTGGGGTTCAGGTATACTTCGTGGCAAAATTTGACCATTCTTTTTCGGACTATGGTATCTGGGATGGACAATCATTGGACAAAAAGGGCCTGAGCAAAAAAAGTGACAGTCTAAAAATATATCTGGGATTTACCCAAGAAAGTATAAATGCCAATGTTGGTATTTCGCATATAAGCATTGAAAATGCCCGTTTAAACCTGGAGACGGAGGTTGGCCATGGTAATTTTACGGAAATACTTCAAATGGCCAAGGACAAATGGGAAAGCAAACTAGCATTAATCAAAATCGAAGGTGGCTCCTTGGAAGATAAAAAAGTCTTTTACAGTGCTTTATATAGGAGTTTTCAAATGCCGACCATCTTTAATGATGTTAATGGGGAATACATGGGATTCGACAAAAAAACACATCAGGCTACCGATTTCAATTACTACACGGATCTGTCCTTATGGGACACTTTCCGCACTGTGCATCCATTATTCAATCTAATAGCAAAGGAAGAGCAGAGGGACATGTTGGTCTCCTTGGTGGAAATGTCAAAACACGGGGGAAGCCTACCGCGCTGGCCCTCGGGATACGGCTATAGCAATTCCATGCTGGGTTCCCCAGCGGATATGGTCATTACAGAATCTTACCTAAAGGGTATACGCAATTTTGACGTGAACCTTGCCTATACAAAAATGAGGCGGGTAGCCCTGGAGTCCATACCCAAAGACAGTTCCGCTGCTGGCCGGGAAGAGATAGACGGATACCTTACCTATGGCTATTGCCCTACAGAATTTGGGGATGAAGCCGTTAGCAAGACCTTGGAATATGCCTGGGCCGACCATTCCATAAGCCTATTGGCCAAAGAATTACATCGCCCTGAAGATCAAGCCCTTTTTGAAAGACATTCCAAATTTTATAAAAATGTTTGGAATCCAGATACCCAATATTTTCAACCCAGACATAAGGATGGACGATTTGTGGAAAAATTTAAGCCCTTGCAGCTTACCTACACGGATTGGGACGATGAGTATACCAAGGACTATACCGAAGGGAGTGCACTGCAATGGCGATGGGCAGTGCCCTATGATACAGATGGCCTTGTATCCCTTTTTAAGGACAAGGATTATTTTGTGAACGAACTAAACAACTTTTTTGCCAAAGCAGATCCAAAAATGGCTGCTTGGACCCCAGGCTCCTACTATTGGCATGGCAATGAACCGGATATCCATGCTGCCTATCTTTTCAATGCTGTGGAACGGCCAGACTTGACCCAAAAATGGGTTCGTTGGATACTGGACAATAAATACGACAATTCCTATGTGGGCATAGACGGCAATGATGACGCAGGCACCTTGTCGGCCTGGTACATTTTTAGCTCCCTTGGGTTTTATCCTATTGCCGGAACGGACATTTATCAACTGGGCGCACCATTATTTAAGAATGCTGTTCTACAAATGGGCGAACATCAATTGAACATTGGTACGGAAAACTACGATCCCAATAACATCTATGTAAAAAAAATACTGCTGAACAGCAAGCCCTTGGACCGCACTTGGATAAAGCACGAAGAAATTGCCAATGGCGGTCAGCTAACTTTTATAATGGCAAAAGAGCCACACCTTTTAATTAATCAACAATCATCTAAATCCACATTATGAGACTTTTATTTTTATTGTGTACCTTGTTAGTAGTATCGTGTAAAGGAAAAATGGAAAAATTACCGGAAGTGGTTCCATTGGACCATCCTGCCATTGTGGAACAAGAATTTATTTATGAATTGGAAGATGCACTTACCCCTGAATGCCATGCCTCCACAGTAGAAGTAAGCAATGGGACCGTAATAGCCTCTTGGTTTGGTGGTACCGAAGAAAAAAATGATGATGTTGGCATTTGGGTATCACGAAAGACTGGCGGTTCATGGTCTACCCCGAAAGAAGTAGTGAACGGGGTACAGGAAGATGGCAGTAGATACCCATGTTGGAACCCAGTATTATTTAAACCCAAAGACCAACCACTAATTTTATTTTACAAGGTAGGACCAAGTCCTACCGAATGGTGGGGATTATATATGACTTCCAATGATGATGGAAAAACTTGGTCCAAGCCAATACATCTACCAGAAGGTATTCTGGGGCCCATTAAAAATCAGCCCATACAATTGGCCAGTGGTGAAATACTCTCTCCGTCAAGCACGGAAGACGATACTGACGGATGGAAAATACATCTAGAACTTAGTTCTGATAACGGAAAAACATGGTCCAAAACCCAGCCCCTTAATGATGGAAAGGAATTTGGCGCCATTCAACCCGTGGTATTAAATTATGGAAATGGCAAATTACAGCTTTTAAGTAGAACTGAAAACGAACTTGTTACTCAAAATTGGTCTTCGGATTACGGCATTACTTGGAGTAAAATGACAGCCACTTCCCTACCCAATCCCAATTCTGGTATTGATGGCGTAAGCCTAAAAGATGGGCGCCAATTGTTGGTATACAACCCTACCGGGAAAAATTGGGGAGATCGAGTGCCATTGAGCCTGGCCCTGTCCAATGATGGCACAAATTGGAAACGTGTTCTGGACTTGGAGCCCTTAAGGGAAAATACGGATAAGGAAGGGGAAGAGTATTCCTACCCTACCATGATACAGGCTCCTGATGGGAAAGTACATATTGTATATACATGGAACAGAAAAACAGTGAAGTACATTGTTTTGGATCCGCAAAAACTTAATTAACAACAATAATGGGAAAATGGTTACGGGTATTGCTTAAAATTTTGGGAGTATTGATAATACTCTTGGTTATTCTATTCTTTTTTGCGACTAGCACTATTGATACTACACCATATTTTGAAACGGAGTATTATAGCAATACTATTGAAAATATAGAAGAAGCCGTAAAAAATAAAACCGATGCCAAAGGCCCGCTACTTGCTGGATTCGCAAGGACAAATATCACCCCAAAAATCATAGGCGGTACTCCGGATCCCTCCAAAGGAGAATTCAACAATATTAAAATGGCCGGTTATGGCAACGGTAAAATTGCCACCAGTGTTCACGATTCCATTTTTGCCAAAGCAATTGCTATTGAAGTAGATAATGAAACTGTTGTTTTAATAAATGCCGATCTGGTGGCAATCCCGGAAGATGTTGTTAAAAAGGTTACAGACAACCTAAAGGGAAAAATATCCCGAAAGCAGCTCTTTTTTGGGGCTACCCATACCCATTCCAGCATTGGCAATTGTATGCCCGGTTATGTGGGCAAAAGTTTTGGCGGGGAATATCAACCTGAAGTAGTAGAATGGCTTGGCCAGAAATTTTC